>JACCDQ012035950.1_pt1 | contig 101339 bp, 80 predicted proteins | sample 7446031 | NCBI WGS metagenome assembly JACCDQ01 (sample SAMN15323442, study PRJNA562643) | freshwater metagenome | isolation source: river surface water | place: USA:Blue River Watershed | collected 2017-08-17
GGCGTGTGATTCAAATATTTATTAGAATACACGGAGATTGGCTGTTGTTTAGGCAAGTAATATTTAAAAAGAACAACCATAAATCCCATACAAAAGATAGGGGGTTTATGGTTGTTAGAAAAAAGCAGAAAATTTATCAAAATCCAGAACCCCCAGCATACAATTTTACGTCATCCAAGGTTATTTTAGAACCACACATGATAACCAAACGCTCAACCACATTTCGAAGCTCCCGTACATTACCCGTCCAAGGTAAATTTTTCATATACTCCATCGCATCGGCTTCAAATTCTTTGGGGCTATCGCCGTAGTCTTCGGCAACATCATTTAAGAATTTTTCTGCCAATAAAATAATATCTTCTTTCCTATCTGACAAGGCAGGAACATGAATCGGAATAACATTCAGACGGTGGTATAAATCTTCACGGAAATTTCCCTCGGAGATTTCTTTTTTAAGGTCTTTGTTGGTTGCGGCAATGACACGAACATTGATTTTTATCTCTTTATCACCCCCAACCCTAGTAATTTTGCTTTCCTGCAAAGCACGCAATACCTTCGCTTGGGCAGAAAGGCTCATGTCGCCAATTTCATCGAGAAACAAAGTTCCACCATCAGCTTGTTCAAATTTGCCAATTCTTTGTTTAATCGCAGAAGTGAAAGCCCCTTTTTCGTGTCCAAAAAGCTCACTTTCAATTAACTCAGAAGGAATCGCTGCACAATTGACCTCTACCAAAGCCTGATTGTAGCGATTGCTTTTTTCATGAATTTGTTTGGCAACCATTTCTTTTCCAGAACCATTTGGTCCGGTAACCAAAACCCTCGCTTCAGTAGGAGCTACCCTGTCGATGGTTTCTTTTACTTTCTGAATCAAAGGCGAAACTCCTACAATCTCGTTGATTTTATAAATTTTCTTTTTGAGGACTTTTATTACTTCCACATCTTTGTTTTTTTCGATGGCATTACGAACCGTAATCAATAGGCGATTCAAATCAGGTGGCTTGGTGATGAAATCAAAAGCTCCCCTTTTGGTAGCTTCGACTGCATTTTCAACATTGCCAAAAGCAGAAATCATGACAAATTGAGTCATTACGCCCTCCTCTTTGGCCTTGAGCAACATCTCCAGACCATCAAGTTTTGGCATTTTAATGTCACAAATAGCTACGTCATAAGGGGTTTTCAGAAGCATCTCAAGCCCTTCTTCGCCGTCTCGGGCTTCGCTTACTTCGTAATTTTCATATTCCAAAATATCACGAAGGGCATCTCGAATACTTTTTTCGTCATCAACAATCAATATCTTTGCCATCTATGGGAAAACTCGTTTGGTTAAATTAAAATTTATGGATAATCAGGTAATTTTATTATTAGACGCAAAATAGCAAAAAAAATAACAAAAAACTGAATTTTATTGTGAAATTGCTCAAAAATTGATTGTCAGTATGTATTTTGTTGATTTTTACTGCTCTAAATTTTTCAGAACATAGTTTTCGTTATTTTGTTTAATGATTAAAAACAGTTTACGAAGTCTCAACGATTATTTATCATTGTTTTCAAAAAATATGAAAATTGCTATCATCGGCTCAGGAATTGGCGGAATCGCAACAGCCATTCGCTTGGCAAATCAGGGGGTAAATGTGGAGGTGTTTGAGGCAAATGCTTATGCGGGGGGGAAACTAAGTGAGTTTCGACAAGGGCAATACCGATTTGATGCAGGGCCGTCTTTGTTTACCATGCCTCATTTGGTAGATGAATTGTTTCAAACTTGTGGAAAAAATCCGACAGATTATTTTAAATATGAAAGACTACCAGAAGTATGCCGGTATTTTTGGGAAGATGGTACAAGGCTCAATGTTTCGTCTGATATTGATACATTTTCTGCTGATGTTGAAAAAACGATTGGCGAACCTGCCGATAAAATCAAGCATTTTTTGAAAAAAGCGGCTTTTAAATATGAAGTGTTGAGTGGGCTATTTTTGGAAGATTCTTTGCATAAAGTATCTACTTGGATTTCGAAAAAAGCATTTAGAGGCTATTTTAATCTCCCTAAATTAGGTGTTTTTTCGACAATGAATCAAGAAAATGAACAGTTTTTTTCAAATCAAAAAATTGTGCAATTATTCAATCGATATGCCACTTATAATGGTTCAAATCCTTATCAAACACCCGCTACTTTAAATATTATTCCTCATTTGGAGTATAATGTGGGAGCATATTTCCCTAAGGAAGGAATGTATGGCATTACTTCGGGTTTGGTTCGGTTGGCAGAAGAATTAGGCGTAAAGTTTCATTATAATACCCCAGTTAGACGTATATTGATAGAGAATAAGTCGGTAAAAGGAATTGAATTGTCTGATAATAAAATCTTGGCTTTTGATGCGGTGGTTTCAAACATGGATGTTAGTCCTACTTACAAAAAACTGATGCCAGAACAGAATGCCCCAGAAAAAATACTCAATCAAGAAAAAAGTGGTTCTGGTCTTATTTTTTATTGGGGAGTAAAAAAAGAATTCAGTGAATTAGGTTTACATAATATATTTTTTTCGGATAATTATTCTGAGGAGTTCGAGCATCAATTCAAACATCGGACGATTTATCACGACCCAACGATTTATCTGAATATTACTTCTAAATATAAAAAAGACGATGCTCCGCAGACATCTGAAAATTGGTTTTTATTAATCAACGCTCCTGCCAATGAAGGACAAAATTGGGAGGGTATTATTGAAAAAACCAGAAAAAATATACTTGATAAACTAAGTAGAATTTTAGGAGAAAATATAGAGTCTTTGATTGAAAATGAGTCAATTTTAGACCCAAGAACCATCGAAATGAAAACATCTTCCGACAAGGGAGCTTTGTATGGCAATAGTTCAAATAATAAATTTGCAGCTTTTTTACGACATCCGAACTTCTCATCAAAAATAGAGCATTTATATTTTGTTGGCGGGAGCGTTCATCCAGGAGGAGGGATTCCTTTGGCTTTATCATCTGCCAAAATCACCGCTCAAATGGTGGCTGATAAATATAAAAAATAAAATAAAAAAATGCCGGGCTGGCTAAATTTCAAGCCAATCCGGCAATAAAAAACAAAAATATTAGTCCTTTTGGTCGTAAACAGGGTCATATTTTAGCCCATATTTATCCAAAACCTCCTGCGGAACTCCATCCCATTGGTTGGGCTTGTTGCCAACATACCCCAATACATCAAAGCCTTGTTTGGTAGTAAAATACCCAGAAAGAGTAAGGTTTCTCATTTGAGTAAAAAAAGCAGCACCTTGGGCAAATTCAGGTTTTACCTCTTCAGGATAAGCAATTTCATCTACTATTTCGATTCTTTGTTTGGTAGTACATTGGACGAAATTTTTTCCAAACAATTTCATGGAAGCATTATCCAACCATTTGATTCCCCCACGTAAAGGTGTTTGTAAATAGGGTTGGTCTTTCGACATAAACTCGATATAAGCCGGAACCCCTACCTGCGAAGCACTAGCAGATTTTTCATCGGCAGGCATGATAATATCGCATAAAACGGTAATTGTTGCCAATTCTGAAGCTGTAAAAAACTTTTCAGCCATCAATTTTTTATCCCGCTCAATTTCTTCCGGAATTCTTGCAGGTGTAGTTTTAAATGGCTGAGGCTCAGAAGGAGCTGCCACCAAATCGGTTGTTGGCATGGCCGCCAAACCGAAAGTACTTAAAGATATTGCTTTTAATGTATCTCGACGTTTCATAAATCAAAATTTTATGATAATGAAGTATTTAAAAGAAGAATCAATCTTTTAAATATTATAAATTTTTTGCTTTTACTTGTTCTATTATATAATCTGACGTTCTCCACGAACTAGCCAAGATAGTCCAAGTTACATTTTTATCTCCCTGCGACACAAAAGGAGCGGCATCTACTACAAATAAATTTTTAACATCGTGAGCTTGTTGCCATTTATTCAGAGCGGATTTTTTCGGGTCATTCCCCATACGAATAGTCCCGACTTCATGAATAATTTCGCCCGGCTGTGCCAATCCATAGTTATTGCTTGCATCTGGTTTCTTTCCTAATGGTATTCCTCCCATTTCATGAATAATCTGCTCGAATGTATCCTGCATGTGTTTTGCCTGCTTGATTTCATTTTCGCTCCATTTGTAGTTATATCTTAGGGTAGGGATACCATATTTGTCCACATTGTTAGGGTCAATTTCGCAGTAATTAGATTCTAATGGAATTGGTTCTCCACGACCCGCCATGCCGATATACGCTCCATACGTACGAATCACATCTTCTTTTAAGGCTGCCCCGTAACCACCAGCTCTCTTTTTATTTCCATTTTTGTCGGTAATCAAACCATTGACTCGTTCAATTCCCCCGCCAAATCCAGCACCAGGCATGCCCATTCCCCCACCGTATTCGATGTGATAGCCCCTCGGGAAATCGAGCTTTTTATTATCCAGCCACCAAGGCGTAAATACGTGCATTCCGCCAACACCATCTTCGTTATATCGTTTTCTATCCATTAATGATGGAATAAATGCCGAGCGGCTTGCTCCAGTGGAATCGTTCAAATATTTGCCTACAATGCCACTATCGTTGGCAACACCTTTCGGGAAACGAGAAGATTTTGAGTTGAGCAAAATACGAGCTGATTCGCAAGTACTTGCCGCAAGCACCACAATTTTTCCTTGAATGGTATATTCTTTCAAGTCCATTTTGTTTACATAAGAAACACCAGTACAAAGACCTGTTTTTGGGTCTGTTTGTATTTCTCTCACCATTGCATTGTTAATCAAAGTAAGATTGCCTGTTTTTGCAGCTGGGATACATAGCACCGAAGAAGCTGAAAAATCAGCATACGCCTGACAAGCCCGACCACATTGTCCACAGTAAAAGCATTGCCCTCGACTATCATTGATTGGTTTGGTGAGCATTGCCATTCGAGAGGGGATTACCGGAATACCGACATTCCCTGCTGCTTTTTTAAGCATAAGTTCGTGTAGTCGAGGCTTAGGAGGAGGTAAGAAAATCCCATCGGGTTCGTTTCTGATACCTTCTTTTGTGCCAAATAAACCAATTAATTTATCAACTTTGTCGTAATAAGGGGCTAAATCCTCATAGTCAATCGGCCAGTCATCGCCAATGCCCGTAAGAGAGCCTCTTTTAAAATCATCTGGACCAAAACGCATCGAAATTCTTCCCCAGTGATTCGTACGACCTCCAAGCATTCTTGAACGAAACCACCTAAATTGTGTTCCCGGTACAGCATTGTATGGCTCTCCATCGATATCCCATCCTCCCCAAGCGGCGTCGAAATCTCCAAATGGACGAATTTTTGTACTTGCTCCTCTTCTTGGTGACTCCCAAGGGTTTTTCATTTGGGTAATATATTTAGGGTCGGCAGGGTCAAAATACCCTCCAGCTTCCAATAAACATACCTTTGCTCCGGCTTTTGCCAATTGATAGGCGGCCATTCCGCCACCGGCACCCGAACCAACTATGACCACATCATAGGTTTTTGCTTGCTCTTTGATTTCAAATAAATTCATTTTTTGTTTAATAGGGGTGAAATTGAGTGTTGTCGAATGAATATCAAAATACTAATATATATCATTTAATCGAAACTTGTATCAAATAGATTATTATTTCTCATTCTTGGAATATCTTTATTTCTATATAGCTATTTCTTCCTCGGTCGTCGGTGCATGAAATTTTATGTCTGCCTGGTTTTGGACTAAAAAAAACGGATTGTTGAGGAGATGCTTGTTGAAGCAGCTGTTCATCCACATACCAATATACTTCCTTTACGTCATTTTTGGTCTGACAAGATAATTGTATTTTTTGGGGGTCTGTTTGATTGATGAAATATTCAGCTTTATCAGAAGGACTGGTAATGATGGGAGCCTCACCTCTATTTTTGCTAACATTGTTGAGGCAACTCTGATTGTGTCGAGGAATTGTCTCATAATGAATATGTTGTTGCTCATAATAATCGATTAGCTCAGGGGCAAGATTATTATATAATTTTTCTTTATAGCCTGTTTCTGGCAAACAGTGCATGCAATAGCTCATTGTTTCAGCATAGTTGATATACACTTTTTTTAAATGTGTACATTTTCGAGTATGGGAAATTCCTTTAATGGAATAATCGAGAATTTTGTTGGTGCAATATTCGCTTGGTAAGTCTCCGCTCTCGGCACATACTTGTCGAGAAATTATATTTTTATCTTGTTTGAACCATTCCCGGGATTGATTGTAATCGAGGGTATTGAAAATCGAAAACATCAGCGGAGTGGCCGTTTCTGCTCCGCTCAATTCCGGAACACCTTCTCCTGAAAAATTCCCTACCCAAACACCCACCGTAAAACGTTTGTTATAGCCGATACTCCAAGCGTCTCTTCTGCCAAAGGATGTGCCGGTTTTCCATGCTATTTTAGGTAATCGATAGGTATAATCAAAATTATTGGGCAAATCTGGTCGTTTGATTTGGGAGAGAATTTCTGTAATCAAAAAGACAGCTGGGGCGGACAAAACCCTTGTTTTTATTGGTATGGGTTTTTCTTTTATAAGTCTATTTGCTTGCCATTCCCCAAGGTTTGCAAAAGAAGCGTACAACTGTGTCATTTCTTCTAAAGTGACTCCACAACCTCCCAGTACAATCGACAAGCCTAATTTTTTTTCTTCTTTTTTTATTCCCGAAAATTGTATTTTTTTTAGAGATTCAATTAATTCCTTCTTACCAATTAAATTCAATATTTTTACTGCTGGTATATTCAAAGAATTTGCTAAAGCAAAGGAGGCTGTTACTTTTCCGTTGAATTTTTTGTCAAAATTCTCAGGCATAAACCCTCCAAAAGTACTTGGTACGTCAGTAATGATATTTTGTGGGGTAATAAGCCCTTTGTCGAAAGCAAGTCCATATAAAATCGGCTTTAAGGCACTTCCTGGCGACCTAATCGCTCGAATACCATCTACTTGCCCACCATCAGCTTGATTGTCGAATTGTCCAGAACCTATATAAGCGACTACCTCCATCGAATGATTATCTAATACCAATACCGCTGCATTGTTGATGTTTTTTGCCCGAATTCTCTCAACGTAGTTTGCCACAATTTGTTCGATTTTTTGTTGGTTCGATTTCTTTATTGTTGAACGTATAATTGCATTTTTTGGGTATGTATTTTTTAGCCGAAGGGATAAATGTGGAGCAAATTTTGGGGCTTCGTGCCGAAAAACATCCAGAGGTTCTAACATGGCATCGTCAATTTCTTTGGCTTTGAAAATGCCCATTTTTTGAAATTTTAATAACCATTTATTTCTTTCATGGATGATTTTAGCATTATTGTTGCCTAATTTGAGAGACGTAGGTCGGTTGGGGATAATAGCTAAGGTTGTCGCCTCCGCCAAGCTCAATCTATCGGGTGATTTTTGAAAATACAAATAAGAGGCAGATTTTATACCTTCAATATTTGAGCCATAAGGCACCAAATTTAGATATAATTGAAGGATTTCGTCTTTGGAATAGCATAATTCTAAATGAATGGCTCTCAAAATTTCAAAAAATTTATTGGCATACGTTCGCTTTTCGGGATGTAACATCCGAACAACCTGCATTGTAATCGTACTTGCTCCAGAGGTACGCTTGTGCTGTATGAAGTTATGAATGGAGGCACGCCCAATCGCCAAAGGGTTAATGCCAAAGTGGTATTCAAAATATTTATCTTCTTTGTTGATGATTGCCTGGCGTAAAGTTGGAGAAATCTCTTCTAATTTTACGTACATTCGCCATTTATCAGCATCATTCAGAAACGCATGAATCAGCTCTCCCTCCGAATCCTCAATAATAGTTGAATATGAAATTTCTACTTTAGGTGGAAAGACAAAAACAAGCACCAACCAAATTATCCCCATTCCTACGAATGTTTTGATGGTGGAAAATCTACTCTTTTTCCACTTTTGCTTGAGACAAGCGATACCTTTTGCTAATAATTCCGTTTTTTTCAACATAAATTTCCCATAAACAACAATAATTAAACGAAAATATACGAATTTTATGCAAATTTTAAGAATAACTTAATCAAACCACTAATTATGGAAATCAGACTGAAGGCTCAGTTGAAGAAAATAACAACATTTATTTTTGACGTAGATGGGGTATTGACAGATACCACGGTATTGGCTCTTCGAGGAGGGGAATTGGCACGGACGTTCAATGTAAAGGATGGCTATGCCCTCAGTAAAGCCGCTCGGTTGGGGTATAAAATCGTGATTATTTCAGGAGGAAAAGAGGAAAGCATTAGAGAAAGATTATCCCCACTGGGAATTAAGGATATTTTTCTTGGTGTAAGCACCGATAAAAAACTATCAGTTTTCGACCAATTTATAGCAGAAAATGAATTAAAGGAAGATGAGATTGCTTTTATGGGAGATGATTTGCCAGATTGGGAAATCATGAAGCATCGGGAGGTTCTTTCGGCTTGTCCGGCAGATGCCGTAGAGGAAATTGCTTCAATTGCTCAATTTCAATCCAAGCGAAAAGGAGGCGATTGTGCCGCCAGAGACTTGATAGAATTGGTACTTAAAGCCCAAGGAAAGTGGATGAGTCTTTTCTGATTTTTTTTGTGGGTAGAAGCAAACCTTTTCATCATTTCCTTCGTATTTATCAGTAGTTTTTGATTGGTAGAAGAGGAAATTTTTCGCTTCATTCTTTTTTCGGTATTAATTTTGCGTAAAACTTAGCATATAGGTCGTTCAACATTAGACCGGACATAAATCAAAAATATATGAATGAATTTTTTATTTTTTTGCAATTAGGATATGAACATATCACAGACTTAGAAGGGTACGACCATATTTTATTTATTTCCTCTCTTTGTCTAGTTTTTAGAATTCATGATTGGCGAAAAATTTTGATTTTAGTAACGGCATTTACCATCGGCCATTCCATTACATTGGCATTGGCTGCTTTGCGAATCATTGAGTATTCGTCAGATTTTATCGAATTTCTGATTCCTGTTACGATTATTATTACGTCCGTCGGCAATTTGTTTCATAAAAGTAGCGATAGCATCTTTGAACACGAAAAATTCTCATTTACACGCTATTTTTTCGCTTTGGGTTTTGGTCTGATTCATGGCATGGGTTTTTCAAATTATTTGAGAAGTTTGTTGGGAAAAGAACAGAATATTATTCCGCAATTATTAGCATTTAATATTGGCTTGGAAGTAGGGCAATTGCTGATTGTTGCGTTGGTGATGGTAGCTACTTTTTTTGTATTGGATGGGTTTCATGTCAAAAAACATCATTGGATATTGGTAATGTCTTCCTTTATTGCTGGCATTTCTTTTAAGATAATGACAGAAAAGTGGTATTTTGATATTTATGCTCTTTCTAAGGCACTTTTATTGCAATTAAATAGTTTTTAGATACATACAATTATACTTACTATGCAAGAGAGTACGACACTCATCGGGTTTTTATTAACGGCTTTTTTGGCAGGATTTGCCTCTATATTCATGCCTTGTATATACCCCATTATGCCCATGACGGTCAGTTTTTTTACAAAACAATCCCAAGGGACGAGTAAAGCGATGTTTTATGGATTTTCTATCATGTTTGTCTTTGCCATTATCGGATTGATTGCGACGGCTTTTGGTGCTCCATTTTTAAATTTTATCAGTACGCATTGGTTACCCAATCTGATTTTCTTTGTTATTTTTATTATTTTTGGAATTTCTCTATTGGGGGCTTTCGAGATTGTATTGCCTCATAATGTTGTCAATAATATCGACAGAATGTCTGAAAAAGGGGGATTGGTTGGTATTTTCTTTATGGCTCTTACTTTGGTGGTGGTGTCTTTTTCGTGTACTGCTCCATTTGTGGGTTCACTGCTCATCATGGCGGCTAAAGGCGAAGTTTGGAGGCCTTTGTGGGGTATGTTGGCATTTGGTTTGCCATTTGGTATTGTTTTTACGTCGTTGGCAATGTTTCCGCAATGGCTCAAAAGTTTGCCAAAATCAGGTGGTTGGATGAATGAAATGAAAGCTGTTTTTGGTATTTTGGAATTTGCTTTGGCTCTTAAATTTCTAAGTAATATTGATTTGACCTATCACTTCAATCTTATTTCTCGAAATTTATTCTTAGGAATTTGGGTGTTCATTTTCTTACTAATTGCTCTTTATATTATTGGTATTATTCGTTTGCCCAAAGACACTAAAATTAGTCTAAGTTTTCAAAGAATTATTTTTGCAAGTATATTTTTCGCTTTTACGGCTTACATGGCTTGGGGATTGGTCAAAAATAAAGAATTGGCTCTTCTTTCGGGCATTTTGCCACCAAAAGCCATTAATAATGCAGCAATAGATGGCTCAAAGCTAAGAAATCTGCCTCATGAATTGCAGGGTTTTTATGATTATGATGATGCCTTGGCTTATTCAAAAGAAGTTGGAAAGCCTCTTTTGATTGATTTTACAGGATATGCTTGTGCCAATTGCCGAAAAATGGAAGAAAATGTTTGGTCGAAACCGGAGGTATTGGAAAAGCTAAAAAATGAATTTGTGATTGCTTCTTTGTATGTAGATGACAAAAAAGAATTGGAAAAAAATAAGCAATATGTGTCTAAATATGATGATGAACTCAAAGAAACAATAGGGGACAAAAATATGGATATTGAAATTACAAAATATAACAACAATGCCCAGCCTTATTATGTCATCGAAAATAGCGAGGGGAAAGCCATTATAAAACAACCTCTCGGTTATTGTTCCAAAGAGGAATTTATGAAATTTTTAGAGGAAGGGATTCGAAATTATCAAAAATAAGTATGGTTTGAATGAAGCTGCTCGGTCTGGGCAGCTTTTTATTTTGATAAAACTCTTTACTCTCTAATCATCGGAGTTTTATATTAAATTTTATCATGGGTAGAATATCTTTTAAAATAAGTCGTAAATTTAACCTAAATTTCTAATATCAATCCTTAGATATAGCCATCTAATAATCGCCAAGGACTACCTTATCTTACTTAACCATGATTTCTTTTAGTTCATATTTAAGTTTTTTTTCTTTTGGATTGGGTCTATTGTTCTCAATTTATATGCTTCTTAATTATTGGCAAAATCGTACCGCCCGAATTTCGGTCATTATTGTATTGCTTTTTTCTTTGATTGAGTTTTATATGTATGCCCTAAATTCAAATTTTTTAGTCGAAATTCCACATTTATTATATTTTGATGGGATAGCTTTTCAATTTATCGGCCCTACTATTTTTTATTTTGTTATTTCGGCTACCAATCCTCAAAAGATACACATCCCTATTTATTTAATTATCGGACTTTTTTTATTTCTACTGATTGGGCTTAGCCCTGATTTATTTGTATCGGGTGAAAAGAAAATTAAACTTGTGCTGGATTCGTATCATAATAATGATGCCTTTAAACATAGAAATTTAGGATATTTTCCGCCCCAATGGATTCAGCTCTTTACGTTTGTGTCAAATTATTTGTTTTTGATTTACTCGCTGTTTTTATTTAATAAGTTTTTGGAAGGAAGGTTTTTAAGAGAGATATTAAAAGATTCAAATCGTTTTTATTATCGATGGATAGGGGTTTTTATTATTGTAGGACTTGTATATTTGACTTTATTAATAGTACAATACCTAATTTTGTTGGTGAATGCTCATTTCAATGCCCTTATTCAAATTCTTCAAAGTAGTTCATTGATTATTGCCAAAGGTTATCTAATCATCTATCCGCAGGCAATTGAAGGAATGGTTCAAAGTACTGAAATAGAAGAACCAAAAGTGGCTGATTCGGATTATTTAAAACAGCTGATTTTGCCAAAATTCAACCAAAATGCCGATTATCTAGCAATACATAAACAATTGCGTGGGCATTTTGAGATAGAAAAAAGTTTTTTGAATCCCAACTATTCAGTGAAAGATTTGGCATTTTTTCTTAAAATGAGTACCAGAAAATCTTCCAAAACGATTGAAATTATGTATGAGCTTAGTTTTAAAGAATTTATTAATCGGTATAGAATTTATAATTTTATCGAGAATTTGTCCGAAAATGATTATAGAAATTTCAAAATCGATAGTTTGATTTCACATTCAGGATTCGAGCATCGCTCTACTTTTTACTCTGTTTTTCGTCGAATCTTAGGCGTAACTCCCTCACAATTTATTGAAAGGTGGTTGGCAGATTCTCATCGAATGAAGCATTCTTAAAGGCTTCTTCTGATTCTATATATGTAGCTAAATAATTATTAGGGGAGTCTTTCATTATTCTTTGGAAAGAGGAGTAAAAAGTCGATTTATGGCTAAAACCACATTCTTTAATCAAGCTTTCGGTCTTGATACTTCTGCTAGCTTGTGTCTTTATCAATTCTAAAAAATAATTAATTCGGTATCGATTTACTATTTCATTGAAGTTCATACCCGTGTTGGTTTTTAAATATTTGGATATTTTTCTTTTGTTTAACTTCAAATCATCAGACATTTTCTCCAAATCAAAATCACTATTCAAAAAAGGTTTTCTCTCGAGCATGTATTTGTCAATCATCAACCTAAACTCTTCCGAACTCTGATACGGTGGGTTTTGGAGGTAGATTGAACGATTTTGATGAGCGATTCCCTTATTTTCTTTTTGGGGTATTGTTATGATATTTATATTTTGCATTTGTAAATTCTCTGGAGAGGTAAGGAAATGTCCCTTTAGAAAAATGAGAGAACAACTTTGTAAAATTTGTACCATCGAACTAAAAGTTTCGCTTTCTTTTAAAAACAAAAATTGTACAAACTGAAGACCATTGAATATCGTAGTGACGTAGGTAATGCTGTATATCCAATGAATACTCGAACGTTTGTTTTGTCGATATTCTGGCAAATAATTACTAAATGTCCGTAAAACATAGTAAATCGTCCAAAAACAATAAAGCATTGCTATGGTGCTTGTAAGTGGCTGCATCAAACCCGCTGGCATAATGCCTGTATGGATTTTTATAAAAATGGATTCATTCTTGTAAAATTGCTCAAAATGTTGTCTTTTCTCTTCATTTGATATTAAAAATTCAGGCATAATCAGCAGAACCAAAATCGTGGGGACAATCAAATGTATGGCATCTTTGAACGAAAATTTAGTTGGTGGAAAAATGACATTTCTGACATATAAAAACAGAATAGGACCAATAAATAATCTAAAAGGGAAAGCCGTTCGGTATAAAAAAGGCATTTCAAGTACATTTTTTGAGGTAATGGCATACATATAAAATTCAATCCATGCGAACGAAAACACCAAAAGCATCAAATACTTATTGGTAACAATATGCCTTTGCTTATAGAAAAGATAAATCAGAAAAAAAATCCCTAATCCACAAGTAAAAAAACAGAGATAAGAGGAAAATCTAAACATATAAAATTGACCTAAAGCTTAAGTTCTTTTGCAATTAGCATAATTTTAAAAGAACTTAGCATTACTTTTGGTAATTTTTAACTTAAAATCGATAAAGAGGACTGAATTATCGGCAAACAGTCAAAAAATGATAAATAGGACTCAATGTTTGCTTTCCATAAAACTTTGTAAAATTATCACAGCACTGATTTTATCAAGATTTCCTTTGACACGTCTGTCTTTTTTTTTCATTCCTCCCGCAATCATACTCTGAGCCGCCATTTTTGAAGTAAATCGCTCGTCGTGTAAATAAATAGGCTTGTCTGGAAACTGATTTTTCAACTTATCCACAATTTTTTCCACATGAATAGTCCCATGTGTAGAAGTTCCATCTAAGTTTTTGGGCATACCAATGACAATTGACTCAACTTCCTCTTGTTGAAAATAATTTCTCAGATAATCAATTAATGTGTCAGATGGAATCGTTTCAAGGGCAGATGCAATGATTTGAGAGGAGTCGGTCACAGCAATGCCACTTCTTTTGAATCCATAATCAATAGCAAGAATTCTTGGCATTTGTTTATAATTTTGGTGAATGAGATAATTTTTTTGCCTCTTCCCAAAAAACGTCCATCTCAGCCAATGTCATTTCTTGAAGATTTTTATTCAATTCTTTTGCTTTACTTTCTAAATACTGAAACCTATGGATAAATTTTTTATTGGTTTTTTCCAAAGCTGTTTCAGGATTTATTCCAATAAATCTTGCATAATTTATCAATGAAAATAATAAATCACCAAATTCCGATTCGGCATTATCTATTTCAATAGCAACAGATTTTTCGACATCAAACATGGCTTTAAATTCGTCCAATTCTTCCTCTACTTTTGCCCAAACCTGGCTTTTTTCTTCCCAATCGAATCCAACCCCTCTTGCTTTTTCCTGAATTCTCATGGCTTTGACCAATGCCGGAAGCGATTTCGGAACACCCCCTAGCACAGATTTATTGCCTTCTTTTAGCTTTATTTGCTCCCAATTTCTTTTTACTTCTTCTTCTGTTTTAGCAACGGTATCCCCATAAATATGTGGGTGCCGATTGATAAGTTTATCACAAATTCCATTCAAGACATCTGCAATATCAAATTCATCTGTTTCGGAGGCGATTTTAGAGTAAAACACCAAATGAAGCATCATATCGCCTAACTCCTTTCGGATTTCTGTCAAATCTTTTTCTAGAATAGCGTCTGAAAGTTCGTAGGTTTCTTCAATTGTCAAGTGCCTCAAACTGTCCATTGTTTGTTTTTTATCCCAAGGACATTGCTCTCGCAATTCGTCCATAATTGTCAAAAGACGGTCGAATGCTAATAATTTTTGAACTCTTTCATTAGAAAAAGCAAGGGGGAGGGTATTACTCATTGATCTGTTAGTTTTTCCATTTAATTGCACAACCTACTGCTTTTGTGAGAGTCGTGATGACGGGTTTTCCCAATATTATAGAGTTTAGGGCATCGTCTGCATATCTTTTCGTGACCCCCAAAGGGTCTTGAGCATTGTCATCGATAGCCCCAATATAATTTACCACCAATTTGTCGGCTTCTTTTTTCAAAATATATACTTGTGGGGTACGCATGACGCCAAATTTTTTTGAAATTGCCTGTGTTTCATCTGTCAAATAGGGAAATGGATAGTTTTTTTCTTTGGCTCTCGATTGCATATTTGCAAACGAATCTTCTTCATACGCTTCTGGGTCGTTTGGGTTAATGGCAATGATTTGTATGCCAGAAGAAGAATATTTTTTGTGCAAAGCAATGATTCTGTCTTCGTATGATTTTGAAAAAGGGCAATGATTAGACGTAAAGACAAGCATGATTGCTTTGGCATGGGTGAAATCTGCCATTGAAATTACCTTTCCATCAATATTTTTTAATTTAAAATCAGGAACATAATCTCCAATAGTATATCCAGTATTTTGATTATTTTCGACTTCCGAAAGAACGCTTTTGTGGGCGAAAGAATGCGTCATGGAAAGGAAAAAGATGCTTAAAAGACTAAAAAAAAGATACTTTTTCATGTGTTTCCTATTAAAATTTCCCCAATATCGACTATTTTGGGTTGATGGATTAACGTTTACAAGGCTGATTTATTATGTTTCTGAAAGAATTCATTCAGTACCATCTATCGGCGACAAATATAAAAATAATTGTCTGAACTTTAACGATAGTTGCTTTACAAAACATCAGTTTTTGTTAGAAATGATTGCTTATTGGAATAGAAAATCCATATCTGTTGATAATTTTGACAAAAAAATAAATATCTTTATTGTTCTTAATATTCGACAAACCATATTTAATAACTATGAAAAAAAGATTTTTAGCTCCTGATGTATTTCGAGGACTGACCATGATGTTTATGACAATCGTCAATAATCCCGGAGATTGGGGGAATATTTATGCTCCTTTGGAACATGCAGCATGGCATGGATGGACTCCAACAGATTTGGTTTTTCCTTTCTTTTTGTTCATTGTCGGTTTATCTACGGTCTTTTCAATGCCTGATGTGTCTCAAAAAAATGAGCAAACTTTTGAGAAAATATTGATTCGTACCCTAAGAATTTTTCTTCTGGGACTATTCCTTAATTTCTTCTCTAAAATACATTTAGGGAGCTTGGATGGATTCCTTTTGATGATTTTCAGAACTATTCTGTCTATATTAGTTGCGGTACTTTTACTTGGTAATTTTGAAACCCGAAGAAAGCTTTGGATAGCTTTGGGATTATTTTTTGTCCTTTTTGTTTTGGCTTTCGGTGGTTTTTCCGATTTTGAAACAGTCAGAGTTCCAGGAGTGTTGCAACGAATCGCACTGGTCTATTTCATTATTTCGATTTTATATACTTATTGCTCTTCCAAAGTTCAAATCTTTATTTTTTGTGCTTCTTTGCTTGGATATTGGTTTTTACTCGCCATTATTCCAGTTCCCGGCATAGGAGAGGCTTCTTTTGAAAAAGGAATAAATTTGGCAGCGTGGATAGACAATTCTCTATTGGAAGGACACTTGTGGTCAGTTTCAAAAACTTGGGATCCTGAAGGTATTTTGAGTACGATTCCTGCGGTGGCGACAGGATTGGCAGGTGTTTTTACCGGAAAACTCTTCATGAGCGATATTTCTGCACAAAAAAAATTAAACAAAATGTTGGTTTTTGGATTTGCCCTCCTGATTGTTGGATTAATATGGGGCGAAGTTTTTCCTATTAACAAAGCTTTGTGGACAAGTTCTTATGTCTGTTTGGCAGCAGGTTTGGCATTATTGGTATTGGGGGCTATTTATTACCTGACAGAAATACTGGGATTTACTCAATTTATCAAGCCATTTGTCATTTTTGGAGTTAATCCAATGTTGGTTTTTTATGCTTCGGGTGTTATTCCACGGGCATTTAATATGATTCAATTTACCAGCGAATCACAATCGCTTGGGCTGATAGATTTTCTTTATCTGAAGGGAATTAGCCCAATTTTTGAAAATCAGAAGACAGCCTCGCTCATTGGAGCATTAGTATATCTTCTGATTTGGTATATTATTTTGCTAATTTTAGATAAAAAGAAAATTATTTTGAAAGTATAGCCTCTTTATTTCACTGCCTTTAAACTTAAATCTAAGCTTTTAGCAGAATGAGTTAAATAACCCATTGAAATATAATCGACTCCACAATCTGCATAATTTCTTGCATTTTGTGGAGTAATATTGCCCGAAGCTTCTAAGGGGAATTTGCCATCAACGAGTTTAATAGCCTCTCTGATATTATCATAAGAAAAATTATCCAACATGATTCTAACAATACCTCCAAGCTCAAGGACTTCTGATAATTCATTCAAATTTCTAACCTCAATTTCGATGGGTAATGATTTATTTTGTTTTTTTAAGTAATCTTGTGCGGCAGTCAAGGCATTTTTTATTCCTCCAGCATAATCAACATGATTATCTTTTATTAAAATCATATCATACAATCCAAATCGGTGATTACTACCTCCTCCGATATTAACCGCCCATTTTTCAAATAATCGAAATCCAGGAGTTGTTTTTCGTGTATCTAAAACTTTTGTTTTCGTCCCTTTTAACGACTCTACAATTCCAAATGTGGTGGTTGCAATGCCACTCATTCGCTGCATACAGTTTAAAACCAAACGTTCAGCCGTAAGAATAGAACGATCGGAGCCTTCTACATAAAATGCGATATCTCCTTTCTTGATAGCAGCCCCATCTTGTAATATTGTTTGCATGTGTAAAGAGGAATCTACTGCCTCAAATATCATTTGGGCAAGTTCAACCCCTGCCAAAATACCATCATCTTTGACTAATAATTTGGCTTTTCCGATGGCATTTTCTGGTATTGTTGATAAAGAGGTATGGTCGCCATCGCCAATATCTTCAGATAGAGCTACATGTATGAATTGTTCTATTGCTTGTTTATTGAGTTCCATTTTACTAATTTTTTAATTTTGTGCTGAATAATGATATTCTCCAATTATTTTAAGCCCTTCGAGTGTTAATTCCCGATTTACTTCTACAAATTCACCATTCAAGGTCGAAATAATCGAAGAGAGCCCTCCCGTAGCAATGGCGATGCAATCGCCCCCTAATTCTGCTCGAATTTTATGAATCATATTTTTAACCAACCCTTCATAGCCCCACAAAATTCCTGAGCGGATGGCATGAACAGAGTTTTTTCCTAATACCGATTGAGGAAGTTCCAAGGGAACTTCAGGCAATTGAGCAGTATTAGAAAAAAGTGCCTTGACCGCCGTTTTTAAGCCTGGAGCAATCGAAACACCCAATATTTTTCCTTCCTCAGATACCACCGTAAATGTGAGTGCTGTACCAAAATCGACTACTACACAATTGCGTCGATACTTTGTAAATGCGGCTACAGCATTGGCAACCAAATCGCTGCCAATTTCGTATGGATTATCAATCGAAACTTCTATCAAAGGAAATACTTTGGCATCAACAATAATTGGCTCGATATTGAATAGAGTCTTGATTAATTGTCGGAATATAGGGCTTAGTACCGGAACCACACTGCTCAACACCACTGCGTGAAAATCGGTGTATGGTAGGCTATTTTCAAGAAAATATTGACGAAAACGATATTCAAAATAAACATAGTTTTCGTCTTTTAGAGATTTTATCCGAAAGCTATTCAGAAGCGTATCTCCTTCATAAATTCCGAAAACTGAATCGGTATTTCCAACATCAATGACTAATAAAAGGCTCAATTGAATAGGTATTTTAATGATTAAACAATTTTTTGTATATTCTTATTATTTTATTTTCTCTTCAAAAACACAAAACCATTCTCTTCTTTGATGAACTTCAGCTGGGGAAGATATTTGTAATCGTCGTAACGGTCAATTTTGGTTACAAAAAAAACAGGCTTATCAACTTTTCCATACAACAACCAATGTTCGTAAGCCTCGTTGGTGTCAAAGGCTGATTTTCGGGGATTGGGTTTTCGGAAATAGTAAAGATGAGCATAACTTTTAAACCCCAAAACATGTACATAAATATCTTGCCCACGTTTGGATTCATAAAAATCTATGGCAGCCCCTTGGGTATAACGTTCGATTTTAGGCACAACAACCCAGCCATACAAAAAAAGACATGAAGCTGTTGCCAAAGAAAGATATTGAATAAATAGCCAACGTTTTATGTTTTTTTGCTCTTTGTTCAATGCAAAAGTAAAGATTAAATAAACAAGAACGGCAAAATAACTCAGACCAATCATTATTTCCCATCCCGACCAATCGACAGGAGCTTGTAAATTTCTTGCCGCAAATTTATCTTTTACCATCGGAATTAGCCACTCGGTGTTCATTCCCAAAAATGGTACAGCTGTTAAAACAAAAGATAATATAAACCCTACCATTAGCAATCCGAAACTTGTCCATTTATTCCAACTGGCTTTTTCCGAGAGCCAATCGTATAAAAATTTACTTGCCAAATAAGAAACTGGGAAATATGCCATCGAAGAATAATGAACAATTTTGGTCGTGACGATACTGAAAAGTATCATGACAACCCAAAAGGTGGTTTTCATCCAAGGAACGAATCGCTCCAGAGGGTCGGAATCCTCTCCCGATTTTAATAATAGTCCACGAATGGCAAAAATAGATATTGGAAAACAACCCAATAAAACGACTACAAAATGATAATAAAACGGTTGTCCATGCCCAGCATCTGGTGTTTTGAAAAGGCGTATTTGATAAGTAATGAACTCCTGAATGAACCACAGACCATTTTTAATCAATTCATTTGCAAACCAAATAGAAGATATTAAAATACAAGATAGTATAAATAAAAGAATTTGGCGATAGGACAAAAAAGTTTTAAATCTTTTGTAAACAGCAAAAAAGAAGCAAATTGTCAGCCCCCAAATAAGTCCACCTACTGGCCCCTTGGTTAGAATAGCTAAGCCAATAAAACTTCCCGAAAGCAGTATGTCAGATGTTTTCTTTGATTGATAAGCGAGAAAACTGAAATATATTCCAAGAAAAATAAAGAGATTAAAAGTAGGGTCGATAATGCCTGATTTGAAATATAAATGAGGGGTAAATGCTCCCAAATACAGCAATGCCCATAAGAAACCAAATGTATCGTTTTTGAGTTTTTTGCCAATAAAAAATAAAGTAAGCAAGGTCGCTAACCCTACGACAGCATTCGGAAGTCGAGCCGCAAAATCATTCACGCCAAACAATTGCATGGCTAAAGATTGCATCCAAAAGAATAGAGGGGGTTTTTCCCAAAAAGGTCTGAAATCAATTTGAACCCGACTGTAATTGCCCGTTAAAATCATTTCACGAGCAGATTCTGCAAAGTTTATTTCGTCCCAATCAAATAAATGTACATTTCCCAATAAAGGAAAATAGAAAAAACCAGCCAATAGACAAATCACCCATATTTTATGGCGATTAATCAATGAGTTTATCATAGTTGTTATTTTGTAAATAATCTATTCTTGTTCGGACTAGTCTGCCGATTGTCAAGTATTGTAATAAAAATTTGAATGCAATATAATGAAAAATGGTGTGATTATGGAAGTTTAATCATTCGTTTAAAAAAACAAAATACCTCTAATCAGAAAAATGTTAGAGGTATTTATAATTAATCAATCGTATGTTATGCAACAGGCTCAATTATATTTATTTTTTGTATCTTGTCTCCTTGGCGAATCGCATCCACTATGTCAATACCTTCTACCACTTTCCCAAAACAAGTATGTTTTCTGTCAAGATGTTGGGTATTTGTTCTATTATGACAAATAAAAAACTGAGAGCCACCAGTATTAGGCCCTCTATGTGCCATCGAAAGTACGCCACGGTCGTGGTACTGATTATTGCCTTTTAGTTCGCAAGGAATCGAATATCCTGGTCCACCAGCTCCCGTTCCATCTGGGTCTCCTCCTTGAACAACAAAATTCGGGATTACTCGGTGAAAAGTTAAACCATCGTAAAAACCCTGTTTAGATAATTTGACGAAATTATCGACTGCGATTGGAGCATCTTGCTCATAAAACTCGATAATCATTGTACCTTTGTCGGTAATCATTTCTGCTTTCAACATATTCAATTTTAATTTATTGTAATTTTTCTATCCACCAATGGTGGTCATAGATTCGTTTATTTGATTGCTTCGATTTTGTTCTGCTTCAAATCCATTTTTTGCTCTTTTTGAAATAGAGGAAATGATTTTGTCTTGAATATATTCATTTTCATACCCTTCTCGAATCAAGTCCTTTATATTCAAGACCTCTTCTCCATACAAGCAAGTCCGAAAACCACCAGTTGGCGTTAATCTAACCCGATTACAAGTGCCACAGAATGTCCGGCTATATGCTGCAATGATGCCAATACTTCCTTTAAAACCTGGTATTTTATAATTATAAGAAGTAGAGTTTGGTTCATCTTCAACTTTTTGAATATCGGGATATTCTTTTTGAATATAAGCCAATATTTTAGGGAAATTCCATTGAGAATCCGCTTCATTTCTTCGTCCTTCGCCATTAAAAGGCATCTCTTCGATAAATCGAACAGCCACATCGAGTTCTTTACTAAGGGCAACCATTGGCAGAATATCTTCGATGTTTTTGTTTGCCATCACGACTGTATTGATTTTTACAGGAATTTGATGCGTCAATAAAGATTCAAAAGTTTTCCAGACTAAATCAAATTCATTTCGACGAGTAATCGCAAAAAATTTATCTTTGTCTAGGGTATCCAAGCTTAAATTTACGGAATGAATACCTAATTGCTTGAGTTCAGGCACAAAAGGGGCTGTTAATACTCCATTTGTTGTAAGATTTATCTTATTTATATGTTCAATTTCGCTTAATTTTCGTATGAAAGGCATAATATCTTTTCTTACAAATGGCTCACCTCCGGTAATTCGAACTTTAGAAACGCCCAATTCTGCAAAAATAGAACACACCCGTAACATCTCTTCGTACGTCAGCAAATGAGGTTTCGGAAGGAATTGTATTCCTTCTTGAGGCATGCAATAGAAACAGCGTAGATTACATCTGTCGGTTACTGCGAGCCTTAAATAATTGATGGGACGTCCGTGATTATCAATCAGCATATAGGGTGATGTTAACTTCCAATAAAAAACACATCTGACAAAGAATAAGTGCCTTTATTAAAGATGTTGTTGGCTTTTTTGTTTGGTAAATGTATGCTGAATTTCTTAAAAAGCCAAAAGGGACATAAAAATATGCCCCTTTTGATTATAAAAACGATGAACTTAAGACGAAATAATCTTATGCCACAGATTCTGCTAAAACTAAAACTTTATTTTTAGCAACCTCTACCACACCACCGTCAACCAAGAAACTCTCTTTTTTTCCTTTGATTTCTACAACCAAAGAGCCTTTAGCCAAAGTACTGACAATCGGAGCGTGACCTTTCAATACCTGAAACCCACCATTTGTGCCAGGCAAAGTTACCGAATCCACTACACCTTCATATACTTTTTTATCGGGAGTAATAATTTCTAAATTCATATCTTAGATAGTTCAGAGTATTGAGTAACAGACTCGATAGAATCTGTTGCTCAATCAAACCCATTATTAAAATTATTTCGATGCCTCTGCAATTAATCTTTCTCCTTTTACAACTGCATCTTCAATTGTCCCTACCAAGTTGAATGCTGCTTCAGGCAAATGGTCAAATTCTCCATCAATGATTTGATTAAATCCTTTGATGGTATCATTAATATCTACCAATACACCTTTCAAACCAGTAAATTGCTCCGCCACAAAGAACGGTTGAGATAAGAAACGCTGTACACGTCTAGCACGAGATACCGTCAATTTATCTTCTTCAGAAAGTTCTTCCATTCCAAGGATAGCAATAATATCTTGAAGTTCTTTGTAACGTTGTAAGATATTTTTTACTCTCTGAGCAGTATCATAGTGAGCATCGCCCAAGATTTCGGCAGATAGGATTCTTGAAGAAGAATCAAGAGGATCTACCGCAGGATAAATACCTAATTCGGCAATTTTACGACTTAATACGGTTGTTGCATCCAAGTGAGCAAATGTTGTTGCTGGAGCAGGGTCAGTCAAGTCATCGGCAGGTACATATACCGCCTGAACAGACGTAATCGAACCTCTTTTAGTAGAGGCGATACGCTCTTGCATGGCACCCATTTCTGTTGCCAATGTTGGTTGATAACCCACCGCAGAAGGCATACGACCCAAAAGGGCAGATACCTCAGAACCCGCCTGAGTAAAACGGAAAATATTATCGATAAAGAATAGGATATCACGACCTTTTCCTTCGCCATCACCATCACGGAAGTGTTCTGCAACTGTCAATCCCGAAAGAGCAACCCTCGCTCTCGCTCCAGGAGGTTCATTCATCTGTCCGAAGATAAATGTAGCTTGTGATTCTTTCAAAGCCTCTCTGTCCACTACACTCAAATCCCATCCACCTTCTTCCATCGAGTGTTTGAATTTATCGCCATACTTTACGATACCTGATTCAATCATCTCACGAAGCAAGTCATTTCCTTCACGAGTACGCTCGCCCACACCAGCGAATACCGATAAACCCGAGTAAGCTTTTGCGATATTATTAATCAATTCTTGAATCAATACGGTTTTACCTACACCCGCACCACCGAAGAGACCAATTTTCCCACCTTTTACATAAGGGGCTAATAAGTCAATTACTTTGATTCCGGTGAATAATACCTCGGTTGCAGTTGCTAAGTCTTCGAACTTAGGAGCGGCACGGTGGATAGACATCCCTTTGGTTGTCACTTCCCCTAAACCATCAATTGCTTCGCCGACTACGTTGAATAAGCGTCCTTTGATTTCTTCGCCCGTAGGCATTGTGATTGGAGTTCCCAAGTGAAGAACATCCATGCCACGTTGTAAACCTTCAGTTCCGTCCATTGCGATGGCACGAACTCTGTCTTCGCCAAGGTGTTGTTGAACTTCAAGAATTACTTTTTGACCATTTGCCTTTGTTACAGATAAGGCATCGAGAATTGGAGGGATTTGTGAACCTTCTCCTTCAAAACTCACGTCCACTACGGGTCCGATAATCTGAGAGACTTTACCGATATTTGCCATTTATTGAGAATTTTATAATTAAGATCTGAATACGGATAAGTTAATTACGCATTTCAGCATGCAAAATTAGACAAACAACTTATTAAAAGCAAAATTTGCATTATAGTTTTTTGTATTTTTTTTAGATAAATCTTAGGATAATGCCCTTTTTGTTGGAGTAAAAGAGGAATGAAGAAAGTGTTTTCTGAAATTCCCCTTTTTTTATTAATTCATACAATTTTTAATTTCTGCTTTAAATGTGGAGTTTGAGATAGATGTTCCAGGATTTAGTATGATTGAACTTCCTGCTTCGTAATGAATTTGAGGTTGATTCTCTAGTATATAATTTGATATAATATATTTTTCTGCTGTATAGCTTGCGGGCAACTGCTCATTTTTCTTGCCACTTAGTTCTACTTTTTCTGGACAAAATTTAAATAAATTTTGCTTTGAGATAGATGTGTTTAGGTCTGTGTCTTTCGCCTGGATGGCAATTGTATGAAGACCTGAGCTTATACCCAACAAGGCTATAGAGGTATTGTTAGTATTGGCATATTTTGCCCCATCTATGAATATGGTGTATGTGATGGTGGATAGATTTTGACCAATGCCATTCCACGAGAGTACGAATTCATTGGCGGTCGGTTTGGTAACTTGTATGTTTTGTACAAATCCAATAATAGTATTGGCATTGTCAGGACAAGAACTTAATAATATATTTCCCCAATTTCCCTCATCACACCAATTGTTATCTCCGGCATCTTGAAGTATTAAACTTATTTGGCTAGCATTACTGATATCTATATTAATAATCTCTCGTCCAGAATTTTTAATAATTCCACTATCATAAATATTTGTGCCATTTTTTTCGATTTTAAACACTACCGAACCACAGGTTTTGGTTGTTGTTGAAAAATCAAGCCCCAGCTCAGCCCTTAATTTTTTATAAATCCCTCCAATGTTATATGTTATCTTTGAATATGGAAAAGTTCCTATCCCCTTTTCATATATTTCTCCTAAAATATTAATTAAAGAGCCGTCTTGTGGGTTTCCTCGTCCATTTGATAGGTCTTTTTCTGGAGGACCGTTGCCATTTTCTGCACTTGACCAATCAATATCTGAAAGATATTTTGATTGGCTGGCACAAGGAGGAGAAGTTTTTATTGCCAAATCTGAGCTTTCGATAAAGTTACCATATTTATCTATTGCTTTAATTTTAAACTTATATTCATTATTAAATATAAGATTATTGACCTCAAACGAGTTTTTATTTGCATTGACTATGCCAAGCGATATGTTATTTTTCAAAATCTCATAAGCCCATATTTCAGACTCGTCAGTTGGGGTTTCCCATGTTAATATGGCAGATGTTTCAGTAATATTATATCCTTGTATTCCGAATGTATGTGGGGGATTGCTTTCTGGATAGTTACAAATTGGAAAAATATCTTTGGTTTTTGTACTACTAATTCCGTACTTATCGGTTGCTTTTAGAGTAATTCGATAAAAATATTCTTGTCCGTCACATGGGACAGGGTCTAATCTGATTTTTGTTGTTTTTCCAAAAACATTTCCTAATGAGTGAGCATGGTCTTCGTGGTGTAGGGCTATGAGCCATTCGTGGCTAATTGCATTTGCACTTTCTTCATTATCAGATACGCTTGCCGAAAGAATTAAAGTATAAGCTTCTTTATTGGGAAAATAAGTGAAGTTATCGACTGAGGTTGATGAAATAATAGGGGCTGTGTTATTTATATTTATATTTATTTTAGTTTCTGTTGATTTTCCAGAAGCATCTGTGACTGTCAAACTAACGCTAAAAACCTTAGGAGTAGAGCTGTAAAATGTATGGTTGGGATTGGCGAGTTGAGAATAATTATCATCTCCAAAATTCCAAAAATAACTTATATTTCCACCTTCTGGGTCATAAGAAGCACTCCCATTAAACTGAATATTTAGGGGGCTGTTTCCATAGTTTTTGTCGAAAGTAATGATTGATTTTGGAGGATTGTTGTAGTTTGGGTCGTATAAAATTTTTCGAATCTCGCTTGTATTTGGATATTCATAATTTGTATAGTAAATAGATTGGTCTATTGGATTGATAGCAAAACAAGTAGGATGCACATTGTCAAAATAATCGGTACTTTGTGTTGCTTCATGTATTGAATTAAATTTGAATCCTTTTATCCATCCTGGGCTGGCATAGTCGCCCATAAAGTATTGATTCCTGTGGCTTAATGGATAGGCACTTCCTTCGTACCAAATACCTCCAATGGATGAAGTTCCAGTAAAATCATTTCCTGTAAATTGGGGACTTCCTATGGCATAATATTCATTGTTGATATAAGATTGTGCAATAGGACCTCGCCATAATATCTTTGCTTTTTCAGAAGTCGTCAATGAATAATTTTGGTTGCTAAGCCCAGTGATTAAATCTCCTTCAAAAATAGGCCAACCAAAGTTCATTCCTTTTTGTGTTGCTACATTTAGTTCTTCTCGTTTTGCCCAACCTACATCTCCTATATAGAGGATTCCAACATCCCCATCTGCTGGATTTGTACTTCCTGTTCCTGGTTTAATCGAAAATCGAAAAGGGTTTCGTAGTCCCAAACTCCAAACCATCGATTCGGGAGCTTTTGGATTGTTCGCTGCAAAAAAAGGATTTGAAGGGTAACCTTCGCCATTACTTGGGTTTATTCTATTTACTTTCCCATTTAGACTTTTTATTTCCTGACTCCGAAATGGACCAATTCTTGTTTGGGAAGTCATTATTCCAACATTCAATGCCTCCTGAAAAAAAATATTAGTTTCATCATTTCCAATAAAGGCAACATCTCCGACTGAAAATAATAGCGAACCATCTTTGGCAAATACCAAACTTCCTACACCGTGGTTGTCCATTGTGATTGGTATTCCCTTGTCTAATGTTTCTCCTAATAATATGAATTTGCTCCCTGATTCTATTCCTGTAAATGTATTATTTAGTTTATATCTAACGATTCTGCCAACCGTAGCTTTTTCAAATTTATCATTTTTAGATTGGTTGTAGTTTGGCGTTCCATAGGTATCAATATAGTTTCTGTCTGCCACATACAATAAATAGATGAATCTATTTGTATCAAAATTCGGATCAAGGGAAAATCCATTTAATCCATGGTCTATAAAGTTTAATACTTCTTCGGAAATATCTAATAATAGTCGCCTATTGCAATATTTGTTGTCGGAGCAATTGGTTTTGGTATGTAGGTATAGTCGTCCAGCCTTTTCCCATACATACATGTCTCCATTTGATGAAAAAGTAAGACCAACGGGAGAGTCTGTTTCTGATGTAATTAACTCATTGATAAAACCAGAAGATTGGGCATACAATAAATAATTTTGAACCAGCAGCAAAAATAGTATTATTAATGTTTTTTTATAAATGTGAATCATATTTGTTTTATTTAACGTTGTGGTAAAGCAAATATATTAAAAAAACATTAAAAACAAAAAAACACCTCGAATTTCTCCGAAGTGTTCTTTTATTATGCCAATCAACAATAAGACTAAGCTTCAGCCTCAGCAGTGTCGTCAGCAGAAGCTTCTTTCTTTTTAGAAAGTTTCTTCTTCTCGCCTTCTACCATTGCATCTTTCAATTCTGAAAGTGCTTTCAAATCGCCCAATGTAGATTTCTCCTCATTGTTTGTAGATGAAGCAGTATCTTTACCTGATTTTTTCTTTGATTCTTTTTTCTCTTCCTCTTTTGGTGCTTCCCAAGTTTTCGAGTGAGAAAGCATGATTTTCTTCTCTTCTTTGTGGAATTCCAATACTTGGAAGCTCAATTTCTCTCCAACTTCAGCTACCGATCCATCTGCTTTTGCCAAATGTTTCAACAAAGCATATCCTTCGATTCCATAAGGAAGCTCTAGTGTTGCTTGCTTGTCGTTTTTAGAGATTATAGTACATTCTTGGTTCGAACCTACTGTGAAGATGTGCTCGAATGTATCCCAAGGGTTTTCTTCTAAATGTTTGTGACTAAGAGCCAAACGACGATTTTCGCCATCTAATTCAAGTACCATTACTTCTAATGGCTCACCCACTTTGACAAAATCTGATGGATGCTTGATTTTCTTAGTCCAAGACAAGTCAGATACGTGAACCAAACCATCAATACCTTCTTCTAACTCCAAGAAAATACCGAAGTTTGTCATGTTACGTACAGTTCCTGTGTGTTTGGTATTCACAGCATACTTGTTAATCAAGTCTTGCTTTGTCCATGGGTCTTCTGTCAATTGTTTGATACCCAATGACATTTTACGCTCATCACGGTCAAGAGTCAATACCACAGCTTCGATTTCATCACCAATTTTCAAGAAATCTGAAGGGTTGCGTAAGTGTTGCGACCAAGACATTTCTGAAACGTGGATTAGACCTTCTACACCTGGCTTCAATTCTAAGAAAGCACCGTAATCTGCGATATTTACAATTTTACCTCTTACTCTTGAGCCAACAGACAATTCAGCTGCCAATGAATCCCAAGGATGAGCTTCCAATTGCTTCATGCCCAAAGAAATACGTTTCTTATCTTCATCAAAATCCAATACAACAACTTTGATTCTTTGGTCTAATTTCAACAACTCATTTGGATGGTTGATACGTCCCCAAGAAATATCTGTAATGTGCAATAATCCATCTACGCCACCAAGGTCGATAAACACACCAAAGTTTGTGATGTTTTTAACCACACCTTCCAATACTTGACCTTTCTCAAGGTTTGTAAGGATAACCTGACGTTGCGTTTCAAGGTCTTTCTCGATAAGAATTTTATGAGAAACGACCACGTTATCGTTTGTATGGTTAATCTTAACCACTTTTACTTCCATTTTCTTACCAACGAAAATATCGAAATCACGAATTGGCTTCACGTCAATTTGAGAACCAGGTAAGAATGCTTCAATTCCATAAATATCCACAATCAAACCACCTTTTGTACGGCGTTTAACTAAGGCATCAATGATTGCATCTTCAGTAAATGATTTTTCGATGTTACTCCATGCTGTCAATACTCTTGCTTTTTTGCGAGAAATAACCAATTGACCCATTGCATCTTCTTGCTTCTCAATGAAAACCTCCACTGAGTCACCTACTGCCAAGTTTGGAAGATCGCGGAATTCAGAAATCGAAACCAATCCGTCCGATTTAAAACCGATATTTAATAAAACTTCACGGTCTGTAATCCCTACAACCGTTGCTGTTACTACATCCTTTTCAGCCACTTTGTTAAGTGTTTCGCTGTAAAGTGCCTCTAACGCTGCCTTCTCGGCTTCTGAATAGCCTCCGCCAATACCTTTCTTGGTGACTTTATCCCAGTCAAAATCTGCAATTTGTGCTGCCATAATATGTTTTTGTGAGCCCTGAATACATCAGTTCGATGGGCTAAACGAACTGAAAAAATGATTAAAAAATAATTGTTCTAACAAAAATGAGTGCAAAATTACTTATTTATTGTCGAATTGCAATATTTTTTAAGTAAAATATTTTAATAATTTGACTTTATTTCGCTATAATATCTTAAAATAACCATTTGATAATCAGTATTTTATTTCTTTTCTAAAATTAATTGTTTTGTCACACATGATGGAATTTCTTCTTTGTAATGGCTAACATATATCAACGTCTTTTGTAAACGGATAGATATCTCATCGATGATCTCTCTAAAGAAAATCATGTTTTCGTAATCCAGACCCTGGCATGGCTCGTCCAATAATAATAAAGGGGGATTCTTCACCAAAGCTCTTGCCAAAAAAACAAGCCTTTGTTCGCCAGTGGAGAGTTGGTATAGCTTTCTATTGGAAAGTGGACTTAAATGCAATAATTCTAAATAATCATTGGTCTCTTGGCGTTCTGAATCGTTTAGTTTTTTGAATAATCCCGCTGAATCAAATAAACCGGAGGCTACTGTTTTCCAAACTTCTGTATTTCGATTAAAATATAAATGAAGTTCTGGGGATACAAATCCGATTCTTTTTTTGATGTCCCAAATACTTTCTCCACTGCCCCTTTTTCGGTCAAATAAATCGTAGTCGTTTTGATAAGCTTGAGGATTGTCGCCTGTAATTAAGCTTAAAATAGTGCTTTTTCCCGAACCATTGCTGCCCAACAATGCCCATTTTTCATTCCTTTTTACTTCCCAATTGATATTTTCAAGCACATTGATGCCATGATAGCTGACTTTTATATCTCGTAGCCGAACGGCATATTCAAAACTATCATCTACGGGGTAGTGCTTGATTTTTTCTAAGATTGCTGCATTAATGCCTGATCGGATATTGTGGATAAGGTTGTGGAAATCTTTTTTTTCTGTGGATAACCCTTGAATTCTACCTTCTTTTAACGACAAAGTTTTATCAATAAAAGATGGTATTTCGGAAAAAGGGCATGCCATAATTAATCGAACACCTTTTTGATGAATATTTGCTAATACCTCGTGTAGAATAGTTCTACTTTCTATGTCTAAGCCAACAAATGGATTATCTAAAATTAAAATTTGAGGATTTTTTAATAATGAAAGCGTTAATAAAGTTCGTCGGGTTTCGCCATTAGATAGAGCGACTATCTTTCTGTCTAAAAGATGGGAGATTTTTAATAGCTTAGATTTTTCTATTAATTCTTCTTCGTTGTATGGAATCGGAGGTAAATCAACAGATTTTAAGTCGAATGTGCCGATTGGTTTGATTTGATTTTGTAATATTTCTCGTACAGTTGGGGCAATCTCAGCATCCATCGAATTGAATCTTTGCTGATAATATTGAGTAGCCGCCTGAACAATTCGGTGGAAGCTGTAATCTTTGGCCACAAACTCTATTTCATGGTTTTGGGGTTTATGAATAAATCCTTTGTATGGAAAGATTTTCCCTGCTATTGCTTCAAGCAAGGTACTTTTACCAGAGCCATTACCTCCGATTATCGCCAAACTTTCGCCTGGGTTTAGCTCAAAATGAATGTCTTCCAATACCATTCTGTCGCCTTTTTGGATAGATACATTGTCAAATTTAATCATGGATACGATGGGTTGAATAAGTTGCAAAATTCATTTATTTTTGGATAAGTAAATAATTTAATCAAGAATTTATGTTTATTTAGCATTAATTTCGTCGATAAATCAGGTGGATAGTTAATAAAAAATAATAAAATGAAATTAAAAATATTGTGTTTTGGTATTACAAAAGATATTGTAGGCTCTTTTGAATATCATTTGGAAATTGAAGATTTGGCAACGGTCGCTACTATTAAACACCAATTGGGTGTTTTGTTTCCTGCTTTTTCCAATTTAAAATCACTCCGAATGGCTGTTAATTCAGAATATGCTTCCGACGAATTGATTCTTAAAGAAAATGATGAAATTGTATTGATTCCGCCCGTGAGTGGTGGTTGAGCGAGGATTCATGGAATAACTCTGTTTTATTACTTCAAATACAATTGCTCTCTACTCAAAAAAATCCTTTCATCGTGTTTTTTCGCCTTTCATCGAATATATATATAAATTTTAATATAGTATCTTGTATTGCATAGTACCTTATTATATATTTGCAAAGTAAAAAAATTAAGGAATTTAGAATATGACCAAAAAATAAAAAATATGGATTTAGAAAATGCCCAAGTGCAGATGCGAAAGGGAATCCTCGAATTTTGCATTTTGCACATCATCTCAAGAGGGGAGATTTATGCTTCTGAGATATTATATGAATTGATTAATGCCAAAATCATGGTTGTTGAGGGAACTTTATATCCGCTTCTAACTAGATTGAAAAATGCCGGATTACTCGACTACAAATGGGTCGAATCAAGTTCTGGACCTCCGAGAAAATACTATGTGTTGACCGATACCGGAAGATTATTTTTAGATAACCTGAACAATACCTGGACAGAGCTTGCCTCGTCCGTACAAACGATTATCAACAAAAAATAAGTAAATGTTTAATTATTATAGAATTAAATAGTAGAAAAATGAAAAAAACGATTCAAATCAATATAGCCGGACTCATTTTCAATATCGAAGAAGATGCTTACGAAAAACTTAATCAATACCTGAATTCAATCAAGCAATATTTTGCTAGCTATGAAGGAAGCGAAGAGATTGTGTCGGATATTGAAGCCCGTATTGCCGAAAAATTTATAAATGGACAAAATTTTGACCCTAATTTGGTGATTGGAACAGAACAAGTCAATGAATTAATTCAATCTATGGGTACTGTGGCAGACTTTGAAGCCCTCGAGGAAGAGGAGGATTTGAAGAACTCGAAGAATAAACAAGATTCCCACTCAAATATGTCTGAAGAGTTTCAAAATGGAACGAAAAAACTCTATCGTGATACCAAACGTAAAGCTTTGGGTGGAGTATTGTCGGGCTTGGCTCATTATTTCAAAATGGACATTGTCTGGGTGAGAATTATTTATTTATTCTGCTTTTTGGCTGCTCCTGCCATTAACGATTTTTTTGATGTAGTTTCGGGAATATTGTTTTTTGGGTATTTTGTTTGTTGGCTGGTGATTCCTCCCAATGCCAATTTAGACGAAGACAAACAAATTAAAAAATTATACAGAGACGAAGATTCCAAGGTATTAGGGGGCGTTTGTAGCGGTTTGGCTGCTTATTTCGGGGTTGATGTAACAGTCATTCGTTTGTTATTCGTGATAGGACTACCCATACTGGGAATAAGTTTCTTGACGTATATTATTTTATGGATTACTGCACCCAAGGCAGCAACAATTACACAGAAAATGGAAATGAAAGGAGAGCCAGTTACTTTGTCGAATATCGAAAGTAGCATCAAAGAAAGTATAAATGTGGACAAAAATGTGCCAGAAAATTTTATTACAAAAGTTCTGCTATTCCCATTTAGACTAGTGGCCATTCTAATCAAAGCTCTTGGCGAAATGCTTAAAAGTATTTTTCCTGTCTTTCGGGTATTGACGGGCTTGTTGCTGAGTATTGTGGGGATTGCAATCATCGTGGCAATACTTATTTCTATTACTGCGTTTTTTGGGATAATTTCTGGAATCGAGGGCTTGAGAATTATCGACAATGCTCCTTTTCATCAGCTAATTTTGGAAGTTCACCCTTTGTTTTTGTTTTTTGTTTTCTTTGCAAGTATTATCCCTCCTTTTACTATTTTACTCTCAGGACTGACCTTGATTAGTAATCGCAAAATAGGCACTAGAAATTTTTGGCTAACCCTCCTTGCTTTATGGATTACGGGATTATTGGGTACGGGTGTATTGGTCGCAAAATCGGCTCTTAATTTTGCAAAAAAAGGGCAATTGATTCAAACCAAAAATTTCCCATATACCAACGGCAAAACGCTAGTATTGGATGTCAATACAAAAGAGAATGAGGTAGAAGTGGGTATTAAAATTGACAACGAAGCTCGTATTAATTTAATTGGCTATACTGGTACCGAATTAAAACTCGAACAGACGTTTAAAGCATCTGGCAAAACAAGAGAGGTAGCTAATCAATTTGCTCAGAAGATAAATTATGCCGTTGTTCAAAAAGATTCTGTTTTACTATTCGATAAAGAAATATCTATCCCTGAAAAAACACCATTTCGAGCACAAAAACTAGAAATGAATTTATCCATTCCTTACAATAAGCCATTCAAGCTCACACGAGATTTTTACTATTCGGTTTATCAAAGTGATTGGAGAAATAATAATTTTGAGGTAGATGGGAATGATGTCTTTCAGTACACCTTTGTAATGAAGCCCGATTCGGGAATGGTTTGTTTGGATTGCCCTAAGCTAACCTCAGAAGAAAAAAATGCACTGAATGAAGATTTTTATGATAGCGAATCTGCTTCTTTTGATTATGGTGTTTTTGAGAAAAAAGAAGAATTTTCGAAAAAATTTGTACTCAAAGATTTTAATAAAATAGATTGTGGTGGTGCTTTTGTACTGATTGTAAAAAAAGGGGAAAATTATAGTGTGGAGGCTCAGTCGGAGTCGAAAGAAGCATTGGATGATTTGGAAGTTAACGTTTCAGACCGTGAATTAGAGATTGGTTTTGAAGATAATTTTTCATTCAATCTTCATAATCATCGTATTTACTTATTTATAACGATGCCCGAACTTAAAAACCTAGATTTGTCGGGAGCATCCAAATCAAAAGTAATCGGATTTAAAAATGCTAACGAAAATTTAGCGATTAACCTATCTGGTGCTTCTAAATTGGCACTAGATGCTGAAGTCAATTTGTTAGATTTTTCAGCTTCAGGAGCATCAAAAGCTGATTTCATTGGAAGTGTCAATATCCTTTCCATTGATGTAAGCGGAGCAAGCAAAATAAATGCTAAGAAAATGAACGTAGGGGTGGCGGATATAGAGGCTTCTGGAGCAAGTAAAATAGCCTTGGGGAGGGTCAAGCAGCTTAAGTCGAATACCAGTGGTGCAAGTAAGGTTACTAGAGAATAAAGTCGAATAAATTAGCGTCGATTATTGTTGATACAAATATAAGAACCTGCCTAAACTTTAGTTTATTTCTATAAATGAGTTTGTGCAGGTTCTGCCAATTAAAAAACGAAAAATTACTAATTCTAAACCTCTTTTTAGGCAAACAACTATCAAAAACATGCCATTTATTTCCTATTCAACATCTCTTGTATTTGTTTCATTAAAATAATAAATTTTGTACATTTACGATTGAAACCAATATGTTTTGAAACACTTCATTCTGGAAAAATCATAAAATGAAACAAGTTTGTATCATCGGAGCCGGTGCGTCGGGTATTAGCACTGCAAAAACATTAAAGCAAAATGGGATTTCTTTTGATTGTTTCGAAAAAGGGTCTAAAATAGGGGGTGTTTGGCGTTTTAAAAATGACAATGGACTCTCTTCTGCTTATCAAAGTCTGCATATCAATACCAACAAAAAAGTGATGGCTTTTTCGGATTTTCCGATGCCAAAGAGTTATCCAATGTTTCCGCATCATAGTCAGATTATCGAATATTTTGAGAATTATGTGCAAAATTTCGATTTATTGCCTTGTATTCAATTTAATACAACAGTGACAGAGGTAATAAAAAACGATGACGGAACGTATAAGGTTGTGCTAGATAATAGACAAGTGTATGATTATGAGTATGTTGTAGTTGCGAACGGGCATCATTGGAATCCGAGATATCCTGAATTTAAGGGGAAATTTGAAGGGAAACTAATTCATTCGCACGACTATAAAGAGCCAAGTATTCTTCAAAATAAAGATGTATTGGTGGTCGGCATTGGTAATTCCGCCGTAGATATTGCTTGTGAGGCAGCAAGGCTTCATACCGGAAAGGTAAGTATTTCGACAAGAAGTAAGGCTTATATTACTCCTAATTGGATACTAGGAATGCCTTTTGATAATTTAGCAAATCGATATACAGCAAAACTGCCTTTGGCTATTCAAAGAGTTCTCTTGAAAACAAGTCTTTGGTTGGCACATGGAAATCAAGAGGATTATGGCGTACCTGTTCCGAATCGTCCTATTTTGAGTGAGCATCCCACTGTGTCTCAGGAATTACTTGCCATTGCAGGAAGGGGCTTGCTTGATTTTAAGCCAAATATTAAAGAGTTTGAAGGTAAAATAGTTGTTTTTGAAGATGATTCACGCCAATCGTATGATTTGATTATCTGTGCTACTGGCTATAAAATAACTTTCCCTTTTCTCAGGCATTATCCAGAATTTGATGTAGAAACGCATAATGATATTAGGCTTTATAATAAAATGCTGCATCCCGAACACCCAAATTTGTTTTTCGTCGGATTAATCCAACCTTTAGGAGCAATCATGCCTTTGTCCGAAGTTCAATCCAAATGGATTGCACAAGTGATACAGAAAAAAATAAAACTGCCTACTTCCGAAAAGATGTTCCAAGCAATAGAAAAAGACATTCAAGCACTGAAAAAAAGATATATTTCATCTCCTCGGCATACCATTCAAGTAGATTTTCATCATTATAAGTCAGTCATCGAATCGGAATTGAAATAAATCTATGAAATCTTTAAGCATTGACCGTATATTTTCTAATAAAATCCAAGTTGATGGGCAATTGTTCGATTTTTTTAGTGGAACATCCTATCTAAGCTTGAATACCGACGAAGACTTTCAGCGGCTACTCATCGAAGGAATGTATCGATATGGTGCTAGCTTTGGTAGTTCTCGTAATGGAAATTTCCAACTAGATATTTACGAAAAAGCCGAAATTTTTCTCGCCAAAAAGATTGGAGCAGAAAAAAGCTTGACAGTTTCTTCGGGTATGTTGGCTGGGCAATTGCTTGTGAATTATTTTTATGGCGAGCAACCAGCTTATTTATATGCTCCTCAGACCCATGCTGCCAATTTTCATTTGCCCAATATTTCTCCTCCCAAAATTAGCTTTGTAGAGTGGGTCGAGGCACTCAACGAACAAATTGACAAGCAAACAGCTGCTCATATAATCATTGTTTGTAACTCTTGTGATGCTTTAAAAGTAAGTAAATATGACTTTTCTTGGACAAAAAAATTACCTAAAAACAAACGTTTGACATTAATCATTGATGATTCTCACGGTATTGGGATTATGGGAAATGATGGTTCTGGGATTTATCAACAAATCGAAGTGGCAACAAATGTAGATCTGATAGTGATTGCTTCACTCCATAAGGCTTTTGGAATGGCAGGGGGTGTTATTGTAGGGAAAGGAGATTTTATTGATGATTTGAGGCTGAATAATCCCTTTTTTAGTTCTTGTTCTCCGATGGCTCCCGCCAATTTGTATGCCTTGTTGCATGCAGAAGATTTATATTTGCGAAAACTTGACCAGCTTCGACAAAATATAAGGCTTTTTATATCAAGCTTGTCCAATAAAGCTATTTTTTCTTTTCAGGAAGACTATCCCGTATTTTATACATCTTTGGCAAGTCTATATGAATATTTGCTTCGTTATGAAATCTTTATTTATCATTTTGCTTATCCTATTCAGACGGGTATTCCCAATACCCGTATTGTGCTAAATGCCAGCCATAAGCCAGAACAAATTTATAAATTAGCCAATATAATAAATGATTATTAATCATTTAACCAAATTCGGTCTTCTTCGAATCCCTGTTCTTGCCACTCAACCAAAACCCTTTGCGATTCCAAGGTGTTCACTTTCATTCCTGTATAATCTGGTTGGATTGGCAAGTCTCGCTCGTATCTTCTGTTTATCAAACATAAAAGCTCTACTTTTTCAGGACGACCAAAGGCTTGCATGGCATCTATTGCCGCACGAACCATTCGCCCCGTTGCAAGTACATCATCAATTAATATTACTTTTTTCCCTTCTATCACAAATGGAACTTTAGTCTCATTGGGTTTGAGGGGAGTCTCTCTTCTTCGAAAATCATCTCTGAAGAAAGTTGCATCCAAATATCCCAATTTTATTGAAGCTAAACCGTTCTCACGTAGTTTGTTTGCAATTCTTTCAGCCAAAAAAATCCCTCTGGGCTGTAGCCCTAAAATTACGGTATTGGCAAAATCGCCGTGATTTTCGATAAGTTGTTGGCAAAGACGATTGATTGTTATGTCTAATAATGGATTACTCAAAATAAGCCTTTTCATACACGAAATGCAATAGTTTTATCGGTCAAAGAACCTTTTTTGTTTTTTTACGTAAATCTAATCAATAAAATTAATCACACATAAAAAAAATCAATTAAATCATACCGATACAGAATAATTGAAAATTATTAGGAACTTTGTGGCATTATTTATCAAAAAAACTCTTCAACATGAAATACCTTATTGCAGGATTGGGGAACATTGGCCCCGAATACCTTCTTACCAGGCACAATGTCGGATTTATGGCATTGGATAGGTTGGCAGCAAAACAAGAATTTAGTTTTAAGATGGAAAAGCTTGCTTACTTGGCAGACTTTAAGTATAAAGGAAAACAGATTTATTGTATCAAACCAACTACTTATATGAATTTGAGTGGCAATGCAATTAATTATTGGTTGCAAAATCTTAAGATTCCTGTTGAAAATTTATTGGTAATTTGTGATGATTTGGCATTGCCTTTTGGGAAAACACGCTTAAAGCCCAAGGGTTCGCATGGAGGGCAAAATGGTTTGAGAAATATTGAAGAAAAATTAGGAACTCAGCATTACAATCGGCTTCGTGTTGGGATTGGCAATAATTTCCCCAAAGGAAGGCAGGTGGATTATGTTTTAAAACCCTTTGATGAAGACGAAATGATTCAGTTGGTCGATAAATTAGATAAAATTGGCGAAATAATTTTGAATTTTTGTGCAATTGGTGTAGAGAGAACAATGAATTTTTACAACGAATGATTGTATTTTTTAAAGAATTTTGTCTTTTGGTTAAATTAATATAAAATGTAAGTTGTACTATTTTAATGCAAATAATATTTTGAAATTTATATTTATTTTTTATTTTTATTCTTAAAATATTTGAAAAGTCCAAATAATTTAAGAATAATATTTGGTAGTATGCTTGAGTGTAAATTTGGATTGTATTAATTTTTGTCCTAATTTTGCATCATCATCAAACAATAAAATAGAATAAAACGATGAAAAATTCATTTAAATCCATTATATTTGCAGTGTTGTTAGGGTCATTAACAACGATAGCGAATAGTGCGAACGCAAATGACCGTTATTCAGCAGCGAATGAGGTGATTTTGGTAAGAGGTGCTGAAGTTAATTTCGCAGACTTTATGTCTAAGAAAGCAAAGAAAGTTGTAAATTCAGATAATTGGAATAATTTTACGGAAGTTGTTACTTTGTACAATGTATCACCGTCTAAATTCTTGACAGTGAGTACAGACAAAAAACAAGCATTTAACGAGTCTGTAGAACAAATTTTAATCAGTCTTGATAAAAAATCCGGAAGTAATGCCAAAGCTTGGAAAGCCAAAGTGGAGCGTACAGCAGCAGTTATTAATGCTTTGTGGAATTATCAAGTAAAGTCTGAAGAAGTTGAAATCGAGCAAGTTGAGGCTCCGGTATTAATCGAAGCTCTTGGTCTTTAAGACTTCATTGAATGTGAATATTAAGTTTTCATAGTTTAATAGGTTAGGGTTGAATAGATGGACACTTACCCCACTGCCTCTGGCGGTGGGGTTAAGTTTTTTATAGGCATAAGCGAACAATTATACCCTAGTTTTTTGTTATACAATTATCATTTTAATAAATTGTCTATTCATGCGAATACTATTATTATTTACGCTCCTTCTGACGGCTTGCACACAAGACGAAAAAACTTCAAAAAAACTGCTCTATTTTGATTTACTCTCTGTCATTAATAAACAAATTGGTCTTTTGAATCAAGAAAAACCAATGTTTATTAAATCTTACGCAATAGGTGTACAAAAAGAAATTGTTCAAACAACGGAAATAGATTGGAGCAAAGAATTGGCTTTGTTTCAAGAGGTTGATATCAACAAACAATCGTATAAAAATAGCTACATGGTTACTCAATCTGATAATGGTGAGCTTATTTATAGCTTAAAAAAAGAAGAAGAATTACCCGTTAAATGGCTTAAAATCAAATCAAATGCCAAAGGGATTGAGTTAGAAGCAAATGTATTGGTAGATAATTATTTATATACTTCAGGTAAAGAAATTTCTCTGAATATTGAAGGAAATAAACTCCAGAATTATGCCATTAAAGGTTGGCAAAAGCTATTTATTGGGAATAAAAAAATGTATGAAATCCAAGGAAAACTCGTCCAAAAATAAAAAGGACGAGTTTTTTATAAAAAAATTAATAATCGCCACTTGCTCCACCGCCACCGAAGCTACCCCCTCCAAAGCTACTGCTACTGTCGCTACTACTACTCGAAGACCAGTTGCTCGAGGAGTTTCCCCAACTCGTATAAGTAGTCGAATGATAGCCACCACCTCCGCTACTACCTTTAGACCGAGCAATAATGATGATGAATATAATAATGACAATAATGATAATAAATCCTATATCCGACGAGTCATCAACAGGGTCTGCATCGAATTGCCCAGCCAAATACTGAAAAATTTTCGAAGTAGCTGCATCTAAACCCTCGTAATATGTACCAGCTTTGAAGTTGGGCTTCAAGATTTGTTCAATAATACGCTTGCTTAGTGCATCCGTCAAATTTGCCTCTGTTCCATAGCCGGTTGAAATATTCATCTTCCTATCATCCGTTGCCCAAAGAATTATCACTCCATTATCCTTTTTTTCTTGTCCTACACCCCAAGCACGACCCAACTTAACAGCATACTCACTGATTTCATAGGGCTGCACACTTTTCACCACCACCACCACCACCTGAGTAGAAGTAGTATCGTCGTAGCCTTTTAACTTTGCTTCCAGCAAAGCTGCTTGTTCAGCGGATACCAATCCACTTCCAGATAAGTCATTAAAATAACGAGCAGGTTCGGGTTTTTCAGGGATTTCTTGTGCAATTAATACTGATTGACACAACAACAATAAAATTAGTATTCTTCTAAGCATGGCTTTCATTAAATTATGGAATCAGGTCAGTTGAAATATCATCCGAAATTTCATTAATATCATCCGAGTGATAAGGAAAGTATTTTTTCAATTGATAACCCGCTTCTCGAATAGCGAGTTGTAGTCCCTCACTAAAATTTCCTTGAGAAAAATTAAGGCGAAGCATATCTCTAGTGCTTTCCCAGAAACCGTCAGGTACTACTTTATCAATTCCAACATCCCCTAAAATTGCAAATTTCCTATCTTCATACGCCAAATAGAATAGTACTCCATTTTGTTGAGCAGTTTGATGCAAGCACAAGTGGGAAAATACCTTTTGGGCACGCTCCATAGGATTCTCAACAGGACATTTTTTCTCAACATGTACTTTTATCTCGCCAGATGTATTCAATTCAGCAAGCTTTATAGCCTCGACTATTTTTTCATTGTCATTCTCTGAAAAAATCATAAAATTGACTATTTAGTATGAAATTCGGGCAAAAATGCCCGAAAAATATTAAAATTTCACAGTTGGAGCTGATTGAGCAGCGGCAGAAGCCTCGAAAAAGCCTTTTTTCTCAAATCCTAATAATCGTGCAATAATCACCATCGGGAATTTTGAAGAAGACACATTGTAAACCTGTACTGCCTCATTAAAATCGTTTCGACTTACGTTGATTCTATTTTCTGTACCCTCAAGCTGAGATTGTAATTCTAAGAAATTTTGATTTGCTTTCAAATCAGGATATTGTTCAACAGAAACCAATAATCTGCTCAATGAGCCTTTCAATTCTTCTTGAGCAGCTTGGAATTTTTTGATATTTTCAGGATTCAAATCATCTGCTTTCAAAGTAATTGACGTAGCATTCGCACGAGCTTGAATCACTTCGGTTAGCGTGCTTTTTTCAAAATTAGCAGCACCTTGCACGGTGTTTACTAAGTTTGGAATCAAATCTGATCGACGTTGGTAAGCACTTTGTACATTTGCCCATTTTCCATTTACGTCTTGTTCTTTTTCAACCAAGCCATTATAGCTGCTACATCCGTACATGCCGAAGATTAACAGCACACCAATAATAATTAAAGTACTTTTGTTCATAACATTAATTTTTATAATGATAAATATTTAATCAAATGTACTTACTTGAGTACACATTTCAAATGCTTTGAGGTGAAAAATTTCAAGTATTTAGCTATAAATCTTTCGTTTATTCTATAATTTCTAAAGAACTAATCGCCAAAGGATAATCTTTTCCCAATTTTAACTGGTAATTTTCTTGTTCCAAATCACTGAGCGGTAAATTTTGATGAATCAGTTCTGCTGGTATGTTGGCAAGCTCGGGCAACCAATGTTTGATGTATTTTGCGTCCTTATCGTAAGTTTTTGCTTGTTTTAGGGTATTAAATCGTCGGTTTTCTCGAGGATCATTGCCGACACCCGCCACATAATTCCAATTGCCCCAATTGACACAAGCATCATAGTCGATTAATTTATTTTCAAAATAAGCGGCTCCCCATGTCCAATCAATGCCTAAATCTTTTGAGAGGAAACTAGCAACATTTTGCCTTCCTCGATTCGACATATAACCAGAGGCATTTAATTCTCTCATATTGGCATCAATAAATGGGACTCCCGTTTCTCCTTTCGCCCATTTTTCAAAAAGGTCTTTATCTGTTGACCAAGGTCGATACAAGTCGTTTTTTATGCCACTTTTTTGAAAAATCCGACTACCATATTTTAGGGCAATCAAATAGAAATAATCTCTCCATAAAAGTTCGAACACCAGCCAATAAGTGGAATCATTTGCTGTTACTGCGTTTTCATATTTTTTTACTTCTTCATAAATGGTTTTTGGTGAAATACAGCCAAAACTAAGCCAAGCAGATAATTTTGAGGAAAATTCAGCTCCTAATAGTCCATTTCGAGTTTCTTTGTATGTCTTTATCGATTCTGTGTCCCAAATATATGATTTTAGTCTTTTTTGAGCTTCATCTTCTCCTCCACAAAAAACAAAAGCACTTCTACTGTCAAATGTATAAGTTTCATACCCTAATTCGGATAGGGTGGGCATGGTGCCAAGTTCAAGATTTGTGGGAAAAGAATGTAGCCTATCCGTCTCGGTAATGCTCCGACGAATACTTGAGGAAGATTCGATTTTTTTTCTAAAATCGGTGAAATTATCAGGTAAATAATTAATCTGAAAAGGCAAATCTCTTGGGTGATATAGAGTAGATGTCCAAATGAGTTCAATATCCACATTAATTGGTTTTATTTTCTTTGCCAAATTTGCTTCAATGTTTGTTTCTTCCTGTGTTATTTCTTTGCTTGCAAAAACAGCTTTGGCGTCTAATGATTCTGCCAATTTAGCAATAATCTCTTCCGGTTTTCCGAAGCGAACCAGTAAATCAGAGCCTTTTTTTCTTAAATTTTCTCTCAAATTCTGTACACTCTCAATCAAAAAATTAGCACGATGGATGCTTGTTCTTGGATAACCCAAGTAATGATTCTGGAATAGCCGTTCATCAAAGATATAAACAGGAATAACAAAGCCTTGTTTGGTCGCTTCAAAAAAAGCCTCGTTATCTTTTAATCTTAAGTCGTTCCTAAACCAGTAAATAATATTTTGCATGATATAAAAATGATATGTCTGCAAAATTAACAGATTTCATAATAAATCGAGCATATTTTCAAAATTTAGCAATTTTGTTTCGGGTATTTTTTTTAGTAAGTTTGAGATAATAATTTTCTTTTTTATCAAGAAAGAGTCATTGTTTTTTCTATAAAGCCATTAATTATGCTATTTTTTGTAGTTTTTATTTCGATTGCCTTTATTATCTTTGCTTCTTCCTACTGGAAATTACACCCTTTGGCTGGCCTTTTAGTGGCGGCTATTTTTGTTGGTATGTCGGCAGGATTGCCTATTGAAAAAATAGCGGATATTATCGGAAAAGGTTTTGGAGATTTGATGACAAAGATAGGTTTAATGGTTGTGTTGGGCTGTGTGATAGGAGCAATCTTGGATAAGTCGGGAGCAGCGATTCGGGTAGCAGATATAATTTTAAAAATATTTGGCAAAAAATACCCTATTTTTGCTATGTCTTGTATTGGTGCATTGGTTGGAATTCCTGTCTTTTGCGATTCAGGATTTATTATTCTGGCTAAGCTCAATAAAATTGTTGCTGAAAAAACCAAAATACCCTTAGCAAGCATAGCCATAGCTTTATCTGGAGGGCTATTTGCCACCCATACCTTAGTTCCTCCCACCCCAGGCCCACTTTCTGCCGCAGCTAACTTCAATTTAGATGCCATAGGTTTACTAATTTTGATTGGAATAATCGTATCTATTCCTAGTCTTTTTTTATCTACTTGGTTTGCCATAAAATTCACCTCTGATATCAAAACAGAATCTGAAGAAATAATAATCACATCCGACTACGAATCATCAGAAAGACAAATAAAAGGATGGAAAGCATTCATGCCTATTTTACTACCTATCTTGCTCATTACTTTGGCATCTTTTGTAAAAGTTTTCCATTTGTTTGATGAAGAAACAAGGCATTTGTTTTCATTTTTAGGGAGTCCTCTCATTTCTTTTTTGCTTTCAATTGGCTATTCCTATTTTTTATTTAGCAAAAATCGCAACATTCAGATGTTTGAATGCTTTAAAAATGGCATCGAACACAGCGGAACTACATTAGTTTTAGTAGGGGCAGGGGGGGCATTCGGAGCAATTCTAAAAGAAACCTCTCTCAAAGAAAGTATTTCAGCGTGGTTGTCCAATCATCCGACTACGGGGCTTTCGTTTTTGTTGGTAGCATTTTTAGTAGCAGCCTTTTTCAAAACAGCCCAAGGCTCTACCACTACTTCCATGGTATTGACTTCTGCGATATTGTTTCCTTTGTTAGAAAATGTAGGATTTAGAAGTGATTATGAACTTGTATTAGGGGTAATGGCAATCGGGAGTGGTGCGATGGTTGTTTCCCATGCCAACGATGCCTGGTTTTGGGTTGTTTCACGTTTTTCAGGCATTAGTCCTAGAGATGCCTATCGAAGTCACACATTACTAAGTGGATTACAAGGAATATGTAGTTTTCTGATTACTTGTTTGCTCTATCTTTTAAAATAAAGAAAGATTGCCTATTAGGCAATCTTTCCATGTATTGAACCACAAAAAATGATTAGAATCTAAAGTGCGAGAACGCCTTGTTTGCTTCTGCCATTCTGTGAGTATCGTCTTTCTTCTTAACGGCAGCACCTTCGCCTTTAGCAGCTGCGATAATTTCGCCTGCCAAACGCTCAGTCATGGTTTTTTCTCCACGTTTACGAGCATAACCGATTAACCACTTCATACCTACCGATTGTTTACGGTCAGCACGTACTTCCATTGGTACCTGGAAAGTAGCTCCACCCACACGACGGCTTTTAACCTCTACGCTAGGCATAACGTTAGCTAGTGCTTTTTTCCAAAGCTCAAGACCATTTTCTTTGGTACGAGCTTCTACTAATTCTAAAGCACCATAAAAAATACTGTACGAAAGGCTTTTCTTGCCATCATACATCAAGTTATTTACGAATTTTGTTACGGTTACATCTCTGAATTTTGGGTCAGGTAAAACGTAACGTTTTTTTGGTTTTGACTTTCTCATTTTTTAAGATAAGGTTTCGTTCTGAAAACTAATTCACCTCTTCGTCTAAATTCTCAGATTCGAGATTACTTCCCTGTTGTTAAGTTAATATTATTGAAAAACGCAAGTTAATCATTAACGAAAACTTTCAACTGGAAATTACTTGCTTGAAATTACTTTTTCTTTCCTTTTACTGGAGCAGCTACCTGACCCGGTTTAGGACGTTTTGCTCCATATTTTGAGCGGCTTTGCTTACGGTTGTTCACACCCGCAGTATCTAATGCACCACGAACGATGTGATAACGTACACCCGGAAGGTCTTTTACACGACCACCTCTGATTAATACAATCGAGTGTTCTTGTAAGTTGTGTCCTTCACCTGGAATGTAGGCATTGACTTCTTTTTGATTGGTTAAGCGAACACGAGCAACTTTACGAAGTGCTGAGTTAGGCTTTTTTGGAGTGGTAGTATAAACACGAGTACAAACACCACGACGTTGTGGACATGAATCCAACGCCGGTGATTTAGACTTCCAAGTCATTTGTTCTCTGCCGTTTCTTACTAACTGCTGTATAGTAGGCATTTTGTTAATAAATTGTTTTTCGTTAAGACACTAATTTCCAATTAGGGTCGCAAAATTACGACACATTATTCAGAATTAAAAAGATTTTGCCAATAAAAATATTAATTTTCTGCCATTTCGATTAATTGGCGTACATTTAGAATGATTTCTACATTTTCTGGGGTGTTTATTCCTTGCCCAACAACCTGATAGCCGGTCAATAATATTTTAGAATTTGGTATTTCGGCGGCTAATTTATTTACATAATGTTGTATTTCGTCTTGTCCGGGTGTTGAGGTAATGACAGAAAATAAATAATGTGGTTGGTGCATGTCGCAGATTAATTTTAATTCTGAGAGTGGCATGCTCTGTCCAAGATAAATCACTTTATTGTTTCGGGCTCTTAGTAAGTAGTTGGTAAAAAGCAGAGGAATTTCATGCAGTTCTCCTTCCGGCGTAAAGAGAATATAGGTTTTTAGGTCGCTTTTCGGTTCAATAATTTGACCATCAATGGCAACAATAAGTTTCTGACGAATTAAATTTGTAATAAAGTGTTCTTGTGCCGGACCGATTGAGCCCGTCACCCAGAGGACTCCAATTCTACTTAAAAAAGGGTAAATAATATTAAGCATGGTATTTTCAAAACCAAACTGAAGAATATTAGTGGACATGATTTTTTCGAATCTTTCTTCGTTCAAATCAATCATCGCAATGGTAAGAGCATGGATTTGGTCTGGGTAATTGAGATGTTTCTCGGAAATTTCAAGAACTTTCTGAGATAATTCGCTTGTACTAAGCTTTGCTATTTCTGAAATTTTAAAATCATAATCTTTCAACAAAGCTATGTTTAGCAATAATTTCAAGTCTTTATCATCGTAGGTGCGAATATTTGTGTCGGTTCTATTTGGTTTGATAATCCCATACCTTTGCTCCCAAATTCTCAAAGTATGAGCCTTTATACCGGACAATTGCTCCAAATCTTTAATAGAATAACTACCCATCTCTCTCCTGATATGTTTTTAATGAATAAAAAAAACCAATCGGTCTCAGTGCCAATTGAATCAATAACTTATTGTTTGTATTTATGTTTAGATATTTGATAAAAATATTGAAAAAAAGCCGACCTTTTATGAAAAGACCGGCTTATAAGGATTTCTTTGAAGAATTTACTCTCTCAAGAATGGATATTCTGCCTCTGCATAGACATCTTCGAATGCTTCTTCTGGCTGAGGGAAAGGTGATTCTTCCGCAAATTTAACAGAAGCCTCCACTATTTCTTTCACTTTGGCATCAATTACGTCTAGTTCCTCTTCACTTGCAATGGCATTAGTTAATATTCTATGACGAACCATTTCGATAGGGTCTCTCATTTTCCACTGCTCTACCTCTTCTTTGGTACGATATTTTTGTGGATCAGACATGGAATGACCTCTGTAACGATAAGTTTTGAACTCTAAGAAGCTAGGCCCTTCTCCCGCTCTGGCACGGTCTGCGGCACGTTTGACAGCCTCGTGTACCATTTCCACATCCATGGCATCAACAGGCTCAGATGGCATGTCGTAGGCTTCTCCAATAGTATATAATTCACGAACATTAGAGGTTCTCTCTACGGAAGTTCCCATGGCATATCCATTATTTTCAACCACAAAGATAACAGGCAATTTCCAATTCATGGCCATATTAAAAGCCTCATGCAAAGCTCCTTGTCGAACAGCACCATCTCCGAAGTAACACATACACAGATTAGTTGTTCCTTTGTATTTTTCAGCGAAAGCAATGCCAGCCCCTAAAGGAATTTGAGCCCCAACAATGCCATGCCCCCCAACAAAATTCACAGCTTTGTCAAAAATGTGCATCGACCCACCCTTTCCTTTGGTTGTGCCAGTTACTTTTCCGTACAATTCTGCCATGATTTTATTCGGGTCAGTACCCAACGCAAGAGGATGCCCGTGGTCACGGTAAGCCGTAATCCATTTGTCGTCTTTGGTTAATGCACTAACAGCACCTGAAGAACAAGCTTCTTGTCCAATATATAAGTGGCAAAAACCACGAATTTTTTGCTGACCATATAATTGCCCCGCTTTTTCCTCAAACTTTCTTTGTAAATACATTGATTCGTACCAATACATGTAAGTATCCTTACTGTATTTGAGTTTCGAGCCTTTTTCTTTTGTAGATGCCATATTGACTACCTTAATCTTTTATGGTGAATATAAAATGCTTAGAATGAATGCAAATTTATGAATTTAATTATTATCTAAGAAAAAAGCTTTCATGTTTATTTATGTTTAAGCTTTTTCGATAGAAATCATCCCTTGTTTTTTTCGATTATCTCATCAATCACAAAAAATGGTCTTTTCTTTACTTCGATATAAATTCTGGAGATATATTCCCCAATAATTCCGAGCATTGTCAGCATTACTCCTCCCAAAAAAAACATTCCGACGGCCAAACTCGCAAGACCTGGCGTTTCCTCTGCCGTATGTCCAAATATTTTAAATCCGAATACTCGCTGAATTAAAAAAAATAGACCAACAATCAGTGAAGGAATGGCTATGCTTACGCCTAAATAAGTTGAAAGTCGAAGAGGAAAGCTCGAAAACCCAAAAAGTCCGTCTAAGGCTAATTGTACTAATTTTTTGAAAGTATATTTTACCTCACCAGCGGCACGTTCGGCTCTTTCGTAAGTAACCCCAATCTGTTTAAATCCAGCATAAGCCCTCATTCCTCGAATAAACCTTATTTGCTCCGGCATATCATGAACTAATACATTCACAACTTTTCTATCCATGACACAGAAGTCTCCAGAATCCAAAGGAATCGTAATATCGGAAATGGCTGCCATCAATCTATAAAAGGCAGAATAGGCAAATCTTTTCAAAAATCCTTCTTTTCTTTTGGTTCGGATGGCATAAACCACCTCATAGCCTTCTCGCCATTTATCCAAAAAACGATACAATTCTTCTGGAGGGTCTTGCAAATCACCATCCATAATGATAATAGCATCTCCTTTGGCTGTTTGAATACCAGCAGAAATAGCAGGCTGATGCCCAAAGTTTCTGGATAATTTTACCACTTTTACCCTCGAATCTTTTTCTGCCATTACACGCATCATTGTCAATGAGCTGTCTCTTGAACCATCATCTATCAGCACAATTTCATATTCTTCCTTCCAGGAAGGAGCCGCTTGGGTCAATCTCGAATAAAGATTTTCTAAGTTTTCTTCTTCGTTGTAAATCGGTATTACGATTGAAATCATTGGATGAAATGTGTTTGAAAAGAATTTTCGGATTAGTTTACGCCCGCAAAGATACCAATTCGCCTATAATTAACTGATTGTTTTGATAGAATTATTTTAATTTCAAAACAGACAAGGAAGGGTGTTTGTTTAATATTTATTAAATTTATGACATTTTGACGCTTTTTAAAACGTAGAAAAATAAAAAATAAGACATTTTGACGCTATTTTATAAATGGTACAAGAATTGTAGAATTGGTATTTGTCGATAAAATAAGATAATTATACAACAATCATACACTTAAAAACAAATAAAAAAATGGCAACTTTAGTAAGAAATTTCGCTCCATCATTTCCTGTATTGTTCAATAATATTTTGAATGATTTTGAAAGAATTGCACCAGCACATCAACAATCTTTTCCTGCTGTAAATGTAGCAGAAACAGAAAATGAGTTTAAAATAGAATTAGCAGCACCAGGCTTGAGTAAAGATTCTTTTAAAATCAATGTTCATGAAAATATACTTTCTGTTTCTTCTGAAACGAAGGCAGAAAAAGAAGAAAATACCACAAATTACAAAAGAAAAGAGTTTGATTTTAGCTCTTTCAAAAGAACATTTACATTGTCCAAAACAATAGATGCTGACCGAATTGCGGCAACATACGAACACGGCGTGTTACGATTGAGTCTTCCTAAAAAAGAAGAGGCAAAACCTAAAGAACCTCGATTGATTGAAATCGCTTAATATTTATTAATAGAATCCTGCAAAAAATCACCGCCGACTATTCTTGTCGGGGGTGATTTTTGCGTGGAAGAAAAATTCCGTTAAAATTTGTTAAAATTCATACACATCTTGAATTTTAGACAATAAATTTACGTTAAAAATCAAAAAGAATTTATAAACAAAAGTATTCAGTAGCATAGACTCATTTTATCACTATTTAACGGTAACAACATGAACAACACAGTAAAAACCGTCGGTATTGCTGTATTTTGCAGCATCGCCACCCTTGCAACATACAGAATGCTCGGATTTGAAGGAAGAGATGTTATATTTAGCGAATCTGGAAGTTCGTCGATTAATCGACTGGCAAATTTCAATGGCCCTGCCGGTGTACCAGGAGATTTTACTTATGCTGCAGAAATTTCAACCCCCTCGGTCGTTCATATCAAAGCCAAAGCAGTAAGGGCTACGGCACAACAAAGGTCGATTTTTGATGATTTTTTTGGCGAAATGAGTCCTTTCGGACAACCAAGAAGCCAAGCACAAGAATCGTCTGGCTCGGGTGTTATCATCACCACCGATGGATTTATTGCTACCAATAATCACGTAGTTGAGGGGGCAACAGAGCTTGAGGTTGTTACTTCTGACCACAAATCATATTCTGCAAAAATCATCGGAACCGACCCCTCTACTGATATCGCCGTTATTAAAATAGAAGGCTCAAAACACCCTGCTATGACCTTTGCCAATTCGGACAATGTTCGCATTGGAGAATGGGTATTAGCCGTTGGAAATCCATTCAACTTAGAATCCACCGTAACTGCTGGTATTGTTAGTGCAAAAGGACGAAGTATCGGTATTTTGTCTGAGAAACAACAAAATTATCGTCAATACAATAACGACGGCCGTCAGGCTCGTGTCAGTGATGCGATAGAGTCATTTATTCAAACGGATGCGGCAGTAAATCCTGGCAACAGCGGTGGGGCATTGGTAAATCTTAAAGGAGAACTAATTGGAATCAATACAGCAATAGCGAGTCCTAATGGGGCTTATGCTGGGTATGCTTTTGCGGTACCTTCTGAAATCGTTAAAAAAGTTACCGCTGATATTGTCAAGTATGGAAATGTACAAAGAGGCTATTTAGGAATCAATTTGGTTGAATTAGATGATAAAAAAGCAGAAGAATTAAAGACAAAAACTGATGCGGGAATTTATGTAGCAGACGTGATAGAAAGTGGAGCTGCCAAAGCTGCTGGTATAAAAAAAGGAGACGTAATTATTAAAGTTGACGGAATCGAAACAAAAAGCGGTCCAAAATTACAAGAAATGATTGGTCGCAAACGTCCGGGTGAATCTACAAGGGTGACCGTCAACAGAGATGGCTCAATCAAAGAATTTGAAGTAACCCTGAGAAATCGAGATGGTGGAAAAGATATTGTAAAAAATAATGTCGTGACTGAAAATAAAGTTTTTGACCAATTGGGCATCGAATTGTCTGAATTAAGTGCTGGTGAAAAACAAAAAATGGGCATTCAAAATGGCGTGATGGTCAAGAGGATTTTGGATGGAGATATTGCCGATTATACCCAAATGAGGGAAGGTTTTGTGATTATGAAAGTAGGGGATAAACGTATCAATTCGGTCAATGATTTCAAAGCAGCTCTCAAAGAATCAAAAGAAAACGGAGAAGAAGGGGTGATGATTTGTGGAACTTACCAAAGCTCATACCGCACAACTTGCTATGGATTGAGTTTAGAATAATACCCAAATGATTTTTTCAACAACGCAGTACGAATTTGTTTCGTATTGCGTTTTTTTATAAAATAGTTGTAAACAAAAAAAATCCCTATTTTTACAAAAAAATCGCCTAATTTATAATTTTAATATAAAATGACATTAAATAGAAGCATTCCGCCTCCTTCACAGACCATTCATCATGTGGATATTCCCCAAGCCCATTCGATTATACTCGACAATGCACTTAAATTATATACCATTCATGCTGGTCAGCAAGAGGTTGTCCGTTTGGAATTGATATTTGATGCAGGAAGCAAATATGATGAATGTTTGGGAGAGTCTTTTTTTGTCTCTAAAATGTTGATGGAAGGCACCAGCACTTCGACGGGTGTTCAAATAAGTGAATTTTTTGACCAATTTGGAGCATTTATCGAAATTTCCCAAGCTTTTGAAAGGCTTGTCATCACCATTCATGGCATGAGTAAACATCTGGGTACTTTATTGCCAAAAATTAAAGAATTAATCTTGGATTCCATTTTTCCTGAAAAAGAGCTGATGATGCAAAAAAACATTGCTTCTCAGGCCTTAAAAGTGAACCTTGAAAAGACCTCTTTTGTGGCAAGTCAAAAATTTAGAGAGCAAATTTTTGGCAAAGACCATCCTTACGGAAAATCGTTGAATCAGGAAGCAATCGAGCAAATATCTCGAGAAAATCTGATTGAGTTTTATGGAAAACACATCAAAAATAAAACATTCTCTATTTTCCTTTCGGGCAAATTCGATAATACCATCATTGAGAATATCGTAGAAACATTTGGAGATATACAGATTGATGCACATACATCAATGCCTGCCATTTTTGTAGAAACAGATATATCTTCTCAAGAATTATTGATACTTCGTCCAGATAACTTGCAATCTTCTATACGAATCGGGCGAAAGCTATTTAACCGTTCTCACCCAGATTTTTTTAGATTTACAGTTATGAACACTATATTAGGGGGATATTTTGGTAGTAGATTAATGAAAAATATTCGGGAAGAAAAAGGATTCACCTATGGTATTTCATCCTCACTTATTCCGCAAAAGAATGGCGGCTATTGGCTTGTCGGAACAGATGTTAAGAAAGAATTTACCCAACAAACAATTGATGAAATAAATAAGGAAATTAATACGCTAAAAACAGAGTTAATAGACGAAAATGAGCTAGAAACTGCTAAAAATTACATGATTGGTGCATTCATTGGTTCATTAAATACCCCTTTTGAAGTAGCCGACAAACAAAAAGTAATAATTTTAGACCAATTGCCAATTGATTTTTACGACCAATATATCCATCGGATTAATGCCGTTGGTTCGGAAGAAGTGATGGAAATGGCGAAGACTTATTTGAACGAACTCACCGAAGTAATTGTGGGAGGAAAATAAAAATTCAGAAGTCGGCAAAAATGCCGACTTCTGAATTTTTCAGAAACCGACTCCTTTTGTCTTTGTACGAACCCTTAGCACATAAGCATCCGCAGTAATATACAATACAGAACCATCGTTCCCAAAAGCACAATTGGCAGTTGCTTGCCCCGTTTCGATTCTCCCTAATAATTTTGCATCTGGAGAAAGAATTAACACCCCTCCTGGACCCGTTGTAAAAATATTTCCATTTCTATCAACTTTAAGCCCATCCGGCAATCCCTGCAAACCTTGTTTCACCATTGGCGTCATGTCGTAAAATATTTGTCCTTCGCCTACACTTCCATCTGTCAATACCTGAAAAGCCATTAAATATGCCCTTTCTGGGTCAGATTGGGCGACATATAAAGTTTTTTCGTCTGGCGAAAAGGCTAATCCATTTGGACGGGTCATTGAGTCAATCAATAAACTTACTTTTCCTTCATGCACCCTATATACACCAAAAATTGGCGTTTCTCTCGTCAAATCATTTTCTTTGTTAGGTAAACCATAGGGAGGGTCTGTGAAATAATAATCTCCATTTGATTTTTGAACGATATCATTGGGGCTATTGAATCTTTTGGATTGATAATTGTCGGCGATGGTTCGTTTGCCCCCTTTACTAAAAGGCATTGCCGAAATCCTTCTATCGCCATGTTCACAAGCCACTAGTTCTCCTTTTTGGTTGATTATCAGTCCGTTACTTCCAGGCTCATCACTGTACGGTAATATTCCCGTATAGCCAGATGGTTTTAAAAATTCTCTTAATCCTTCGGTTTCTTTCCAACGATAAATGGTGTTGGCAGGAACATCAGAAAACAGTAAAAAATCATCATCTTTTACCCAAACAGGTCCTTCTGACCAAACAAAACCTTCGGCAATTACCTCAATTTTTGAATCTTTGGATAAAATTTGTTCAAGTTTTGGGTCAAATTGAATAATCTGACCGATTGATTTCATTTGAGCATCGAGCGTACGATTCATGAAAAAAATAACTAAAAGTGAATAATAAAATTTCATATAGATTAGGCTTTTGATACAAATCAAACAAAAAATTCAGAATAATCGCACAGAAACTTTGTTTTCTTTGGACAAAGCATAATATTTTTGCAATCCTGACAAAATACTGAACATTTTGTAATTTTACAGGTTTCACTATTGTTTAGGAAGAGAAGAATAGGTAGCAATATAAAAAATATAAAATTCGACCAATATGCTGGATTTTACAAAAGCCTCCCAATTGATAGTTGATATAAAGGCACTGAGAGAACTTGTTCGGCACGGAGAAAATAAATATGTCGAATTTAAACTAAAAACCAATCATCCTGAGAAAATTGTTCGAGAAATGGTAGCCTTTGCCAATACCGATGGTGGAAAATTGATTATCGGCATTGCAGATGACAAAAGCATCAAGGGTTTGAAATTTCCAGATGAAGATGAATATATTCTGAAAAAAGCGATTGATAAATATATTTATCCCTCCATTGAATATGATTTAGATAGGATTGTTGTGGAGGGAGAAAGGGAAGTATTGATTTTCAGTATAGACAAAAGCCCATTGAAACCACATTTTGTGGATTTAGATGGAGTGCCTGAAAACAGAAAAGCATACGTAAGGGTAGCAGACAAGTCTGTTCAGGCAAGTAAGGAAGTTCGGGAGGTTTTGAAAGGAGAAAGAAAATCACTTAACATACGATTTCATTATGGCGAAAAAGAACAAATATTGATGAAATATTTGTCGCAAAATGAAAAAATTACGGTTGATGTTTTTTCAGATATTGCCAAACTTCCAAGAAAAATCGCATCAAAAACACTGGTTATGCTCACGTTGGCGAATGTTTTACGAATTATTCCCCACGAAAATCAAGATTATTTTGAGATGCTCTCAGAAGTTCAGTGAAAAATTATCTGCATCTAAATATGCTGGAAATTTCGCTCTAAAATCATCAAGTCCTTGTTTTTCAAGTACTTGGTGATGAATTATTTCGTTGTCAATTGCTTTAAAAAGAACATTTCCGGCATAGTCAATCACGGAAGAATTTCCCGAATGAGGATATTGATTGCCATCTTCCCCTACACGATTGACCGCCACTACATAGGATTGATTTTCGATGGCACGAGCAACCAACAAGGAATCCCAAGGATACATACGGATTTTGGGCCAATTAGCGACATAAATGAGTAAATCGTACGCTAAATCTATATTTCTACTCCAAACTGGAAATCGTAAGTCATAGCAAATGAGTGGACATATTTTCCATCCTTTGATTGATTTGATGATTTTTTTATTTCCCTCCGAAAAGACGGAGTGTTCATTTGCCATTCTGAACAAATGCCGCTTGTCGTAATAATCTATTTGCCCATTCGGATTTACCCAAAGCAAGCGATTGTAAAAATGATTATTTTCAGAGATAATCAAACTTCCTACAACAACAGCCCCTGTTTGTGCCGCCATTTGTTTCATCCACCGAGTAGTAGTCAAATTCATTGGCTCTGCCACACGAGAAGCATTCATGGTAAAGCCAGAGTTAAACATTTCGGGCAATATAATTAAATCCGTTTGGGTATCAATTGTCCATATTTTTTCCTCCAACATGGCCAAATTTGCCGTAGGGTTTTCCCAATGGAGATTTGTTTGTACCAAAGTGACCTTTAAATCCTGTTTCATGGTGGGCTTTCTGGCTATCAATTACTTGGAAAATCTCATTCGATAATCGGTTGAAACATCTCCCTTGCTAATATTGACTAATTTCTTTTTCAACATTTGTTTTTTTACAGTATTGAGATGGTCGGTGAACAAAATACCGTCGATGTGGTCATATTCATGTTGAATGATTCGTGCGGCAAGCCCTTCGTATTTCTCCGTATGCTCTACCCAATCTGTATCAAAATAACGAATAGTAACAAATTCTGGACGATATACCTCTGCCCGAACCCCCGGAATACTCAAACAGCCTTCCTCATATCCCCATTCTTCTCCATCTTCTTCCAAAATTTCGGCATTGATGAATACTTTTTTAAAATCAATTAATGAGTGGTCAATTTCCTCTTCGGACTCGGCACCTTCGTTGATTGGTCGGCCATCAACGACAAAAAAACGAATATCCATACCAATTTGAGGTGCTGCCAAGCCTACACCCGAAGCGGCATACATCGTTTCAAACATATCTTCTGCCAATTTTTTGACATCGATTTCGTTTTTTTCAATATCTCTTGCTTCTTTCCTCAAAACAGGGTCTCCGTAAGCTACGATTGGGTATATCATTTTATTTTTCGATTATCTAATATGAATAATTATTACTTTTGTATAAAATATCCGCAAGTTACGAACAGATGAATAATATTATCAATAAAAAAGTAGAGTTTATTGACTTAGGCATGGTGGATTACCAAGAAGGGTGGGATTATCAAGAAAACTTATTTGCAAAAACCATTGCCCAAAAAGTACAAAACCGAAATTTAGATATTTCTCAACAGCAGGCAACGACCAACTATTTATTGTTCTGCCAGCATCCTCATGTGTTTACTTTAGGGAAAAGCGGAAAAGAAGAACATTTGCTTTTAGATGAAAATCAATTGAAAAGTAAATCTGCTAAATTTTATAAAATCAATCGTGGCGGAGATATTACTTATCATGGGCCGGGTCAGTTGGTGGCATATCCCATATTAGATTTGGAGAATTTTTTTACGGATATTCATCGTTACATGCGTTTATTAGAAGAATCCGTGATTTTGACTTTGGCAGATTTCGGAATACAAGCAGGTAGAATTGATGGACTGACGGGCGTTTGGTTAGATTTTATGAAACAAACGAATCCGAGGAAAATCTGTGCAATGGGGGTTAAGTCAAGTCGTTGGGTCACGATGCATGGCTTGGCACTGAATGTGAATACAGATTTGGGTTATTTTTCAAATATCGTGCCTTGTGGCATTGATGACAAGGCAGTAACGTCGATGGCACAAGAACTAGGTGAAATGATTGATATTCAAACTGTATCCGAACGACTCTTGAAACATATTCAAGAATTATTTGAGATGGAATGATTATTCTTAGGGGATTTTTGAAATTATTTTTTATAATTGCTTCATTTTCAGTTATTAAAATTGTACTTTTTGAATAAATTATTAAAAAGAGAATGTTTAGCAGTCACGGAACAATTTTTCTATAAAATGAACACCAATTATTTGCAAAAGCTATTTAATACACAATTTTAGAAGAGATAAAGTATTTTTCGCAATTTCACCTTTACGAAGAATATAAAAAAGCATTGATGATGGTTCACAAACTATATTTATGCTTTCTTTGGTCATTGATTATTTTTTCAATAACTTGTCGCCAAGAATCGGTCAATTAAAAAAAATGTTTGTAATATCTTAATTGTTTTGAGCGATAAAATAAGATATGCCGATTCTCTCTATTTTCCAAATTAAGAAAATTCCAAAACAATCTCTTATTAGTAGAATTTATTATCAAAATCAGCAAATGCTTACATTTCCAAATGCAAAAATAAATATCGGACTCAATATTATCGAAAAACGCACGGACGGGTTCCATAACATAGAATCACTTTTTTATCCAGTACAATGGAGCGATATATTGGAAATCATCCCTTCAGAAAAGCCAATCCCTACCTTTCAAAGTTCAGGTTTGGCAATTCCCGGAGAAGAAAGTTCCAATTTATGCTTGAAAGCCTATCAATTATTAAAGGATAAAATTTCTGGACAAGCCCCCCTCATTCATCTACACAAAATTATCCCGATGGGAGCAGGCTTGGGTGGAGGCTCTGCCGACGGAGCATTTACCTTAAAAATGCTGAATGAAATCTATTCTATTGGTTTAACAAATGAAGAATTAAAAGATTTAGCTCGAAAACTTGGGTCTGACTGTGCTTTTTTTATTGATAATAAACCTGTTTTTTGTTTTGAGAAAGGCGATAGATTCGAAGATTTTGACTTAGATTTATCGCAAAAGTTCATTGTTTTGGTTAATCCTGATATCCATATTTCTACAGCGGAAGCCTATTCGGGGGTTACAGCTAAGAAATCAGATATTCCGCTCAAATCTGCCTTAAAAGAACCCATACACACATGGAAATCAAGCATTAAAAATGATTTTGAGGAACATTTACTTCTAAAATACCCAGCTTTGTCCGAAATTAAAGAGACCCTTTATGCACAAGGAGCATTATATGCTTCTATGACAGGCTCAGGCTCGACCGTTTATGGAATCTTTGAAAACACTTGTCAGCTACAAGATGTTTTTCCATCATACACCGTTTGGAACGGGACGATGAGCTAATTTTGTAAGATTATTTTAGACTTAAACTATGGAAAATAGATTTGAAAAACGAAGAGAGCCTTTTTCATTCATGCTTTATTTGGCAATTATAGGGAGCATTTTGTTGTTTTTGACTATTCTGTTGGTATTTATCATGAAAGAAGTCCGAAATATCGATATTCCAGTGAGTATCCCCAAGGTTTTTTGGCTCAGTACAGCCTTAATTCTCGCCAGTAGTTATACTTTGAATCAAGCTAATAAAACTTTCAGAAATGAAAAATTCAGACAGTATAGGCTTCATATAGCACTGACACTTGCCTTGGGTATATTATTTATTTTGCTTCAATTATTGGGTTGGAAACAATTGTTGAACTTAGGAATTACGATGAGCAACAATACAGGAGGGATGTTTATCTATGTTTTGTCAGGCTTACACATTTTCCATACGTTAGGCGGAATCATTGCCCTAGTCTCTGCCAACAAAGATGCTTTTCAACGACTAAATTACGTAGATTCATTTGTTTACAGCGTGAATCCACCAAAACAGTTAAAAATCAAGCTCATCAGTATTTACTGGCATTTTATAGATATACTTTGGTTAATTCTATTTATATTTTTACTTTACCATGCTTCATAAAACGAGAGGGATAGTCATCAATTATATTCGATTTCGAGAAACATCGATTATTGTTAAGATATTCACTGAAAAATTTGGCATACAATCATTTATCGAGAATGGAGCAAGAAGCAGCAAAGGAAAAAACAAAATAGCTTTGTTTCAGCCACTTTCTTTGTTGGAAATGGTTGTCTATCACGACGAAAAAAAAGACCTTCATCGCATTTCCGAGATAAAATCTACCCATCCATACAAAACACTGCCCTACGATATCATCAAATCGAGCATTGCTTTATTTTTAGATGAAATAATGAACAAATGCCTGATTGAACAAATTGAAAACAGCGAATTATTTGATTTTATCGAACAATCGTTTATTTATTTAGATGAAAGTAAAGATTCATTTGAGAATTTCCATCTACAATTTTTGCTCAAATTTAGCCATTATTTAGGCTTTGCCCCTCAGGATGTATCAGAGATTCGCTCTCAATTTCAAGAGTTTCATTTGAGTTATGCCCTTACTTTAGCAGAAGAACAATGGTTTCAGCAACTTCTTCAAAATACCCAATATGGACTATCCATAGGTTTTGGTCGAGTATCGAGAAATAAACTATTAGATACTATTTTGCAATTTTATAAATTACATGTAGAAGATTTCGGAACAATCCATTCGATACAGGTATTGGCAGAAGTCCTAAACTAAGCAATAAAAAAGCATTTTTGAAAAAAAAAGCGATAAACACAAAATCCTTTACCCATTCTCAATCAAATCCGCTAAATTTGTATTTCATTTCTAAATTTCAATGATTAATAAAATGATTCATTTCTTCGGAAGCCATTCCAACACAGTTTTTGCTGTGCAAACTCAGAATAATCTTTCAAATGAAGACATCTCCAAGTTACTTTGGTTATTCAATAGCACCGATACGCATCCACATACCATCTATAATGATGCTGGAGCGTCCTTAAATGCTTACTTTGTAGGGCCACGTGCGGCAATGATTACCCCATGGAGTACCAATGCTGTGGAAATCACCCAAAACATGGGCATTTCGGGTATTATCAGAATAGAAGAGTTCAAAGAAATAAGCGAAGATTTTTCGAGTTTCGACCCGATGCTTTCACAAAAATATAGCAAGCTCCATCAAGATATTTATACCATAAATATTGAGCCAGAACCTATATTGGAGATTGATGACATAGCTGCTTACAACCAGCAAGAAGGTCTTTCGTTGAGCCAAGAGGAAGTTGATTATTTGAATAATTTATCGAAGAAATTAGGAAGAAAATTGACAGATTCAGAAGTATTTGGATTTTCTCAAGTCAATTCAGAGCATTGCCGTCATAAAATTTTTAACGGCATCTATATTATCGACGGAGAAGAAAAGCCCTCTTCTCTATTTAAACTTATTAAAAAAACGTCAGAAACAAATCCAAACGATATTGTATCTGCCTACAAAGATAATGTAGCCTTTTTAAAAGGCCCTCAAGTGGTTCAATTTGCACCTAAAAGTGCCGACAAACCTGATTTTTATACAGAAAAGACATTTGAATCGGTTATTTCATTAAAAGCTGAAACGCATAATTTTCCATCAACCGTCGAGCCATTTAATGGAGCTGCGACAGGTTCGGGAGGAGAAATAAGAGATAGATTGGCAGGAGGACAAGGCTCATTGCCACTTGCTGGCACAGCCGTTTACATGACTTCTTACTCACGCCTAGAAGAAAATAGACCTTGGGAGAAAGCGATGGATGAACGTCCTTGGCTGTATCAAACGCCTATGGATATTTTAATCAAAGCTTCCAATGGAGCATCCGATTTTGGCAATAAATTTGGACAACCTTTAATTTCAGGTTCACTATTGACGTTTGAACACGAAGAGGATGCCCGAAAATTAGGCTTTGATAAAGTAATTATGATGGCGGGAGGAATTGGCTACGGAAAGGCATCTCAAGCGAAAAAGCAAAGTCCGAAAGAAGGTGATAAAGTGGTAGTTTTGGGAGGAGAGAACTATCGAATAGGCATGGGAGGAGCTGCTGTTTCTTCAGCAGATACAGGAGCGTTTGGTTCAGGAATTGAGCTTAACGCCGTTCAACGTTCTAATCCAGAAATGCAAAAAAGAGCCGCTAATGCCATCAGAGGCTTAGTAGAAAGCGACCATAACCCGATTGTTTCTATACACGACCACGGAGCAGGGGGGCATTTGAATTGTTTATCAGAGTTAGTAGAAGAAACTGGGGGTATCATTGATTTGGATAAATTACCCGTAGGCGACCCTACCCTTTCTGCCAAAGAAATCATTGGCAATGAATCACAAGAACGAATGGGCTTGGTTATTGGAGAAAAAGATATTGAAACACTTCAAAGAATAGCAGAACGAGAAAGGTCTCCTATGTATCAAGTAGGAGAAATTACAAATAATCATAGATTCACTTTTGAGTCAAAATCTACCGGGGCAAAACCGATGGATTTTGCCATAGAAGATATGTTTGGAAGTTCGCCCAAAACCATCATCGAAGACACAAGCATTCCTAGAGCCTATTCAGAAATATCTTACAATGTTGCCCATATTCAATCCTATCTCGAACAAGTCCTTCAATTAGAGGCAGTTGCGTGTAAAGATTGGCTCACAAACAAAGTAGATAGATGCGTAGGAGGTCGAGTTGCCAAACAACAATGTGCTGGAGCTTTACAACTCCCCCTGAACAACGTAGGCGTAATGGCTTTAGACTTTAAAGGGAAAGAGGGTATTGCCACTACTATTGGTCATTCGCCGATTACAGCCTTGGTTAGTCCAAGTGCTGGTTCTAGAAATGCTATTGGAGAATCGCTTTCCAATATTGTATTTGCCCCTTTGAAAGATGGCCTTCAATCGGTTTCACTATCTGCCAATTGGATGTGGGCATGTAAAAATCCTGGAGAAGATGCCAAATTGTACGAGGCTGTGGAAGCATGTTCCGCATTTGCTATTGAGTTAGGCATCAATATCCCGACAGGGAAAGATTCTCTTTCTATGAAGCAGAAATATCCTACGCAAGAAGTAATCGCCCCAGGAACAGTAATCATCTCTGCGGCAGGCAACTGCACGGATATCACCAAAGTTATTGAGCCAGTGCTACAAAAAAACGCCAAAGCGATTTATTATATCAATTTGTCTCAAGATGACTTTAAGTTGGGAGGAAGTTCTTTTGCACAAACCTTGAATAAAATTGGTAATGAAGTACCTACCATTGCCAATGCGGAGTTTTTCAAAAAGACATTTAACTTGGTACAAAACTTGATTCATTCTGGTAAAATTGATGCCGGACATGACATCGGAAGCGGTGGGTTAATTACTACAATTTTAGAAATGTGCTTTGCCGAAAATAATCTTGGAGCAAACATCGATTTATCTGTATTTTCAGAGAAAGATATCATCAAAATTCTATTTGCCGAAAATATAGGACTTGTGCTACAAGCAGACGAAAGCATCGAAACAATTTTTGCTGAAAATAACCTTGAGTTATTTAAAATTGGTTTTGTAACAGCCACTCCTCAAGTTCAAATAAACGATTTGGTTTTTGATGTTACAGCTCTGCGAGATGTTTGGTTTAAGACCTCTTATTTACTCGATAAGCGACAAACGAGCAATGGGATGGCAGAACAAAGATATGCCAATTACAAAAATCAATCCTTAACTTATCTTTTTCCATCAACCTTTGAAGGGAAAAAACCAGTACTTGACTCAAATAAAGTAAGACCTAAGGCAGCAATTATCCGTGAGAAAGGCAGTAATTCGGAGCGAGAAATGGCGAATGCTATGTATATGGCAGGTTTCGACGTAAAAGATGTTCACATGACTGACCTCATCAGTGGCAGAGAAACCTTAGAAGATATTCAATTTATCGGAGCAGTGGGTGGTTTTTCTAATTCCGATGTTTTGGGTTCTGCCAAAGGCTGGGCTGGAGCTTTTTTATACAACGAAAAAGCGAATACAGCTCTCCAAAATTTCTTCAAACGAGACAATACCCTTTCGGTAGGTATTTGTAACGGTTGTCAGTTATTAATGGAATTAGAACTGATAAACCCTGAGCATGAAATTCATGGAAAAATGCAACATAACCAGTCTCATAAACACGAAAGTATTTTTACATCTGTCACTATTCAGAAGAATAATTCTGTGATGCTTTCTACATTCGAGGGAACAACTTTAGGAGTTTGGGTATCTCATGGTGAGGGTAAATTTAATCTTCCTTACGAAGAAGAAAAATACAACATTGTAGGAAAATATGGATATGAGCAATATCCAGCAAATCCCAATGGTTCTGATTTTAATACAGCCATGATGTGCGATAATTCTGGCAGACATTTAGTAATGATGCCACACATCGAACGCTCAACATTCCCTTGGAACTGGGCATATTATCCAAAGGATAGAAAAGAAGACGAAGTAAGTCCTTGGCTTGAAGCGTTTGTCAATGCCCGTAAATGGATTGAAGAACATCAATAAATCAGTACAAAAAATAATCTGCAAATAGCTTTGCAGATTATTTTCACCAATTTATACTCGACCTATGTTAAAAAAAATTAAATTATCAGCAAAAACGCTCTGTTTTTTGCTTTCTGCCAATTTTAGTTTACACGCCCAAGATGCGTGGAAACTTACGGCAGACAAAATCGACCCGAATCGCTATTATGGCGAAACTACCGCCAACGGGATGATAGGCATTGTATCATCAGCAGACCCCTTGAGAGTCAAAGAAATTGTATTGAACGGAGCTTTCGATACTTATGGTAGAGGGAGAGTCGGTAATATTATGAAAGTATTTGAATTTGCAAATATGGAACTGATTGTCGATAATAAAATGGTCAATCGGAATAATATTCAACAGTTCAAACAATCTTTGGATTTAAGCAATGCTATTTTTAGCACCTCCTTCGAAATGGGAGAGGAAGTTTCTGTTTCGCAAGAAGTAATAGCCTTGAGGCATCTGCCACATTGTGCTTTGATAAACGTTGAAATCAAAGCAAAAAAAGAGGTAGAAATCACACCCATAAGCATCATGCAAACGCCTGATATGCTAAGAGATGTGAAAAACTTCTACCACCTTATCGACAGACCTCACGCCTTAGTTCCCTTGATGACCTCAGTAGCCAAAACACCCACAGGGAAGCTTACTATTGCAGCATCTAACTCTTTTTTATTCCATGAAAAACATGGAGAAGAACCTAGAATTGTACACGAAGAATGGGACAATGGCATGCACCGCATGAAATTTACCAGAAAATTAAAAGCTGGAGAAGTATATAAATTTTCTATCGTTGGTTCGGTTATTTCTACGGCTCATGTTCCAGACCCTCATAATGAAGCGGAAAGACTTACCATTTTTGCGGCATTAGAGAAAAAAGATAGATTAATGAAGCGTCATCTTGAGTCTTGGGCAAAACTATGGGAATCGGATATACAAATAGAAGGAGATGCGGAGGCTCAAAGAGCCGCACATGCAGCTCTTTATCATTTGTATGCTTTTTGTCGGGAAGGGCAAGCTTATAGTCTTTCTCCTATGGGTTTATCAGGATTGGGATACAATGGACACGTCTTTTGGGACACTGAGCTATGGATGTACCCTCCTTTATTGATTATGAAACCAGAAATTGCCAAATCTATTCTCGAATATCGTTTTCAACGCATGGAGGTCGCCAAAGCTAATGCTAAAGTTCACGGATACCAAGGAGCGATGTTCCCATGGGAATCGGATGATTCTGGACAAGAATCCACGCCGGTTTGGGCATTAACAGGCCCATTCCAACATCATATTTCAGGAGATATTGCTTTTGCATTTTGGAAATATTATCAAGTAACAAAAGATAAAACTTTCCTGCAAGAAAGAGCTTTTCCTGTTTTGAAAGAGGTAGCCGATTTTTGGACAAGCAGAGCCGAAAAAGGAACTGATGGAAAATATCACATTATTAATGTTGTTTGTGCAGATGAGTGGGCAGAGAATGTAGATGACAATGCATTCACAAACGGCATAGCAAAAGAAGTGCTTGGCTATGCCAATCAGGCGGCAACATTATTAGGTTTACCAGAAAATAAACAGTGGAAAGAGGTTCAGGATGGATTGGTGATTCTAAAATTCCCAGATGGAACAACTCGAGAACATGCCTCATACAATGGAGAACTTATCAAACAAGGAGATGTTAATTTATTAGCATATCCACTCAAACAAGTGACAGATGTCAATAGCATCAAAAGAGACCTTCAATTTTATTGGAAAGTTTTGGCAGACAATCAGCCTGGCAGAAAAGGACAAAGCCCCGCTATGGCACAAGCGATTTTTTCTATTCTAAATGCCCGACTTGGCAATACGGACATTGCTTATCAACAATATTTGGAAAGTTATCAGTCGAATCAAATACCACCTTTTGGTGTTTTGGCAGAAACAGCGGGGGGAACAAATCCTTATTTCAGTACAGGAGCAGGAGGATATTTACAAACGCTTATTAATGGCTTTGGAGGATTAGATATTACAGACGCTGGAATTATCCAATTAAAAGTCAAATTGCCCACTCATTGGAAATCTCTTACACTCAAAGGAGTTGGAGTAGAAAAAAAGACTTATATCGTTAAATAAAAATCACTTCCTCCCTATGAAATTTATAGGGAGGAAGAATAACTATTAAAGAATTGCCTGATACAATATTTCAATGGGATGTAAAGCTTTTTTGCCTGTTCCGTCATGAATTTGGTGGCGACAGCTCGTTCCAGGAGCGGCAATCATGACTTCTTCAGGTTGTTGACGAACCGTAGGGAATAATACCATCTCCCCTATTTTCATCGATAATTCATAATGCTCCTTTTCATATCCAAAAGACCCTGCCATTCCACAACACCCAGAAGGGATTAATTGTACTTCATATTGTTTGGGTAACGACAACATTTTCTTAGTTGCGACCAAAGATGCCACCGCTTTTTGTTGGCAATGACCGTGTAATTTGATGAGGCGTTTCTCTTGCGTAAATGTTTCTGAATGAATTCTCTTGGCATCTATTTCACGAGCAATAAACTCATCGAATAGAAGCGTATTCTTTGCTAAATTTCTTGCATCCTCTTGTAAATCACTATCAACCAAATCAGGGTATTCATCTCTAAAGGTTAAAATAGCCGAAGGCTCAATCCCAATAAGCGGTGTTTTTCCATTGATGATGTCTTTCAAGAGAGAAACATTTTGATTCGCCAATTTCTTTCCTTCCAACAGCATACCCTTCGATAAAAACGACCTCCCTGAATCAACGTGATTAGGGATAATTACTTCATAGCCCAAATGATTTAGCAAAGCCATTGCTTTTTTGCCGATTTCCACATCATTATAATTCGTAAATTCATCGCAAAACAAATAAACAAGCCCTTTATTCCCACCATTGAGCGACATGCTAGCATTTCGATACCATTTTTTCAAAGTATGCTTACTCAATAAAGGCATCGTTCGTTCAGGATGAAAGCCTACAACACGGTTGGCTATCTTCCGAATAGGGGCATTGGCAAAAACAAAATTATAAGCCCAAGGGACAAAAGATGCCAATTTGCTTAACTTTGAGAAATTTCCAATCATCCAAGAACGAAAAGAAAGCCCATTCTGTGCTTGGTAATGATGAAGAAATTCCATTTTTAGCTTCGCCATATCAACATTAGAAGGACACTCTGCTTTACATCCTTTGCACAACAAGCACAAGTCTAAAACCTCTTTTGTTTGAGCGGCTTCTTGTGAGGTCAATGCTTTTTTGAAATCAATTTTTCCGTCCGAAGTCATCGGACTATTGGTCAGAAACTCTCTCAAAATATTTGCTCTTGCTCGAGTAGTATCTTTTTCGTGACGGCTTGCCATATAGCTCGGACACATCGTTCCACCAGAAAGATGTGTTTTGCGACAATCCCCCGACCCATTACATTGCTCGGCATGTTGCAACATATTTTGGTCCTTATATCTAAATATTGTATTTAACTCCGGACTTTGTTGCTCTGCCTCGTACCGTAAAAATTTATCCATGGGAGGGGTGTCCACAATTTTTCCAGCATTGAATACATTTTTTTCATCCCATACTTTTTTTAAGTCTTTTATCAGTAAATAGTTTTTCTCGCCGATTTGCTGTTTGATAAACTCACCCCTCAAACGCCCATCTCCGTGTTCGCCAGACAAAGAACCTTTGTATTTTTTTACTAATGTCGAAATCTCTTCGGCAATCATTCTAAACTGACGATGACCCTCAGCTGTTTTAAGGTTAATAATCGGACGTAAATGCAATTCCCCCGAGCCTGCATGGGCATAATGCACCGAATACATATTGTTTTTTGATAATATTTCGTTGAATTCACGAATAAATTCAGGCAAATCATTTACATCTACGGCAGTATCCTCAATCACAGCAACAGCCTTCTCATCTCCCGGCAAATTCGACAATAATCCTAGTCCAGCTTTTCTAAGACTCCAAACCCTTTTAATATCTTCGCCAAATAAAATAGGAAAATGATAGCCATAGCCTCCCTCTCTCATCTCTTTTTCCATTTTACTTGCCAAATCCTTTACTTCCTCTAAGTTATCACGAGAAATCTCCACACATAAGATAGCACCAGGGTCTCCTTGTACAAAAAAGCGATTTTGGCTTTGTTCTTTGTTTGCCTTCGTACATTCTAATATATAGTGATCCATCAGCTCCACTGCACTCGGAGCATATTTTAGAGCAATAAGTGTTGCACGTAGCGACTCATCAACCGAATGACAATGTACAGCCACTACTCCTTGATGTTTGGGAGGAAGAGAATTTACATGAATTTTAATCTCTGTGATAAACATCAAAGTTCCTTCAGAACCTGCGATTAATTTACAAAAATTAAAATTTGGATTGTCAATCACTCCCGATAAATGACGTTTTGCCCTTCCGTCTGGAGAAAAGACATCTGTTTCAAGAAGTTCATCGATGGCATATCCTGTATTTCGTCGAGCAATGGAGCTTTTTGGAAATTCATTTCTAATTTCTTGTTGATTATCAGGATTGCTTAGTATCGAATAAATGTGCTGATAGATTTTTGTTTCCAAAGCAGCTTCAGTCCCTTTTGTTTTTTGATGGAATTCATCTACGGTCAAGTTTTTAAATACTACATAACTTCCATCCGACAAAAAACCTTTCACTTCCAAAAGATGATCACGGGTGCTTCCATAAATTACAGAATTAGAGCCACAAGAATTATTTCCTACCATTCCGCCAATCATGGCACGATTGGCGGTAGAAGTTTCAGGACCGAAATACAAGCCGAATGGTTTAAGATGAATATTGAGTTCATCTCTAACCACGCCTGGCTGGAGTCTTACCCAAGCTTCATCGGCATTGACTTCAAGGATTTTTGTAAAAGTACGAGAAACATCGACGATGATTCCATTTCCAACCACCTGCCCAGCCAAGGAAGTTCCTGCCGTACGAGGGATAATCGTAATATTATTATGATTGGCAAAAGCAATCAAAGTTTTGATATCATCTTCATTTTCAGGAAAAGCAACAGCCAAAGGCATCTCACGATAGGCAGAAGCATCCGTTGCGTAAAGCGTACGCATGAGCTGATCGCTGAATAATTCACCAGTAAGACATTTAGCAAGCTGTTCTAATGTTTGTTTCATTGATTTATACGTAAGAATTTCAAATATCCAAAGATACCAAGAAATATTAAGATAAAACGAACATAAATATCTATCAAAACACAAATTCTTCAAAAAGTACAAATCAATGGGTCTGAATTTTCAAGAAACCAAAAAAAAAGCCTTAGAGTATTCCCTTAATCCATGTGGAAGAAAAGCCATTGGAATGATATATATTGATTTTGTACAATTTAAAAAACATTAAATTAAAGTTTTATATTATTTTTTAGTGATATTTTTTTGGACTTTAAAAGTTTCTTTTTGTAATTTTGAGGGTTAAATAAAAAAATAGTTAATTTTTTGAATAAAAAATAATACTTTTTATATAATTATATAATGTTGGGTATTAGAATTATCAATAATTTTCATTTTTTTTATCAAACTTAATCATTTTTAAATCATTCTTTAATTACAACCTATGATGAAGTCCTACCAAGTGAGTCGCTATGTTGGGCGACTGTCGGCTTGCGTGAAAAAATCAATTTTCACCATTGCTGCAATGCTGTTAACATCACTTACAATTTCAGTGATGGCACAAGATGTAACTGTTTCAGGAACTGTTAAGGGTTCAGATGGAAGCGGATTGCCGGGCGTAACTGTTCAGGCGAAAGGTACTACGAAAGGTACTCAAACCGGATTAGATGGTACTTACAAATTAGCTGGCGTGCCAAAAGGTGGTGTGTTGGTATTTAGTTTTGTAGGTATGGAAACTAAAGAGGTAGCTATTGGCAATAAAACGGTGGTAGATGTTACTTTGGCTGATGATTCAAAAGCATTGGAAGAAGTAGTAGTAGTTGGTTACGGTACCCAAAAGAGAAAAGAAATCTCTGGTACAGTAACAAGCTTAGGAAGCCGTGATTTCAACGCCGGAATCGTAACTAACCCATTGGCAGCGGCTCAAGGTAAAGTTGCAGGTTTGGTAATTACACAAAGCAGTGGTGACCCTAATGCTACTCCAACAGTACGTTTGAGAGGTACAGGTTCATTGAACGCAGGTTCTGAGCCACTTTATGTAATTGACGGTGTGATTGGTGCTCCAATCCAAAATATTGCTCCTGAAGATATCTTAACGATGGATGTATTGAGAGATGCTTCTTCTGCGGCTATCTACGGATCAAGAGGTGCGAATGGTGTTATCTTGATTACAACTAAAAGAGGTAAATCAGGTACTCCAACTGTAGATTTCAACGCATACGTTGGTACTGAGACTATTTCTCAAAGACCTGATTTGATGAATGGTGCTCAATTCAGAGAAGCTGCAAAGAAATTTAACCAACCTTTCACCGACAATGGTGCAAATACAGATTGGTTGAAAGTGATTACTCGCAATGCTCATACACAAAACTATAACGTAGGTGTATCGGGTGGTTCTGATAAATCTTCTTATCGTGCATCAGTTGGTTATTTAAACCAAGTTGGTACTTTGATTGGTTCTGGTAAAGAGCGTTTGAATGCTCGTTTGAACATTGATTCAAAAGCTTTGAATGATAAATTGAACATGAAGTTTAACTTCTCTGCTTCTCAAGCAAACGGTGATATCGCTCAAAATATCGCTTTAGGTTTGGCTCAAAACATGCGTCCAACTGACCCGATTTATAACTCAGATGGCACTTATTACCAAATTCCAGGTACTTTTGCTAACTATAACCCGTTGGCAATCGTTGAAAATAGAACTCAAAAAGAAAGATTAACAGACTTATTGGCAAACGTTCAAGCGGCTTATACAATCGTTGACGGTTTGATTTTCAATGTAAGTGGAACTTTGCGTTCTCAGGATAAAAATACTAACGCATTCCAAAATTCAAATGCAGGTGTTCCTATCAGAGGGTCTGCTGGTAACTCAGGTTTCCGTGGTTTAGATGCAATTGTTGACAAACAATTAGAAACAACTTTGAGCTATAGCAAACAAGTTACTTCTAATAGTACTTTGAATTTATTGGGTGGTTATACTTACCAAGATGTACAAGCTGACGGATTTGGTGTAACAAACAACAACTTCTTGACAGATATCTTGGGTGCAGATAACATCGGTTCAGGTTTGGGTATCAGAACTAACCCTGGTTTCATTGGCTCTTACAAAAATGAATACAAATTGGTTTCATTCCTTGCCCGTGCTCAATATAGCTTAGCAAACAAATATTTTGCTACTGTAAACTTACGTCGTGATGGTTCTACTAAATTTGGTGATAATAACAAATGGGGAACTTTCCCATCACTTTCAATTGGTTGGGCAATTTCTGAAGAGGCTTTCTTGAAAGGAAATTCAACTATCGACAACTTGAAATTACGTGTTAGCTGGGGTAGAACTGGTAACTCTGAAGGTATCAGACCATTACTTTCTAAATCATTCTACGGTCCAAGTGGTTCTTATTATGACGGAAACTCAGGTACATTCTTGCCTGCTTATGCAATCCAATCAAATGCTAACCCTAACTTGAAGTGGGAAGTTAACGAAAACTACGGTGCTGGTTTAGATTTCTCTTTGTTAAAAGGTAAAATCTCTGGTTCGGTAGATTGGTACACTCGTCAAACAAAAGACTTGTTGTTTACTGTAAATGCTCCTCAAGAAAAAGGATATGTTTATCCAACTATCTTAGCAAACGTAGGAACTATGCAAAACAAAGGTGTTGAGATTGCTTTGTCATACCAATGGGTTGATACAAAAGATTTCTCTTTCAGCTCTACATTTGCAGGTTCATTCAACAAAAACAAAGTGGTTAGCTTGAGTAGCAGTGATTTCACCGCACCAGACCAAATTTTCTTGTCAACTAGCTTAGGTAACTTCATCAGAGGTACATCTGCTGTAAACTTCTCAGTATTGCAAGCAGGTCAACCTGTAGGTGTATTCTACGGAGCTCAAGTAGCTAGCATTTCTGACAAAGGTAACTACGTATTCAAAGACTTGAACGGTGACGGAAAAGTAGATGCGAATGCAGGTGACAGAACATACCTTGGAAATCCAAATCCATTCTTCGTAGGTGGTTTGACAAACAATATCAAGTTCAAGAAATTTGACTTACAATTCCAATTGACTAGCAACTTAGGTGCGAAAATCATGAACACTAACAAATTATTGTTAGGAAGACAAGATGGACGTGTTGCAGAAAGTAACGCATTGGTATCAGCTTTGACTTCAAAAGTAAACGATACTCAAACAGTTCCAATGGATTACTATGTTGAGTCTGGAAATTATCTTCGTTTAAACAATGCTTCATTAGGATATACAATTTCTGGCAAAGGAGTTGTGAAAAGAGCTCGTATCTATGTTGCAGGTAATAACTTGTTGTTGTTCACTAAATACTCAGGTGTAGATCCAGAGGTTAGCCAAGCTTTATCTATTGGTTCTCAAGCTCCTGGTATTGATGTTCGTGAAACCTATTACAAAACTCGTGGTATCACAGCTGGTGTAAATGTTAGTTTCTAAAAACATTTTATTAAACAATCTGTTTAAACATTCTAAATATTTAATTTTATCATGAATAATATAAAGAAAAATCTTTTAAAAACACTTTCTGCTGCTGTTGTAGTGACTCTATCGCTGCAATCTTGTACAGATTTGACTGAGCCGGTTTACGATGCGATTCCTGCTAACCAATTCTTGAAATCCGATGCTCAAGTAGCTGCTGCTCTCGGACCTGCTTATTCGGGTATGAGAGGTATCACTTGGGATTGGTTCAACCCTTCTGAAGCTACTTCTGATGAGTTAATCGTTCCTACTCGTGGTGGTGACTGGTATGATGGTGGTGACTGGTTGGCGTACTCACGTCACTCTTGGACTCCTCAACACGGGCCAATCAATGGTATGTGGGGATTCATCTTTGGAAATATCTCTCAAGTAAACCAATTGATTCCAGTGGTTAGCTCTAACAAAGCGGCGGTTGATGAATTGAGAGCTATCCGTGCGTTCTACTATTTTATGGCAATCGATGCTTTCGGTAATGTACCTGTTGTAACTGATAATGCTTCTTCAGCTGCTACAAAATCTCGTGCAGAGGTTTATGCATTTATCGAGAAAGAATTGACTGAGGCTATCCCTAGCTTACCTGCAGGAAAAGCTTACAGCCGTATGACTCAAGATGCTGCAACGATGTTGTTGGCAAAATTATACTTGAATGCTGGTGTTTACAAAGGTGCTCCAGAGTGGCAAAAAGCGTATGATACTATTAATAAAGTTATCAACTCTAAAAACTACTCGTTGGCTGCTACTACTTTGGCTAACTTTAGTACACAAAACCAAAGTTCTCCTGAAGCTATCTTCAGTATTCCTTTCGATAAGAACTTGGCTGGTGGTATGAACTTCCAAATGAGAACATTGCACTATGCTAACCAACAAACTTATGGTTTGGGTAATGCTCCTTGGAATGGTTTCTGTACTTTGGCAGATTTCTATAACTCATTTGATTCGAAAGATGCTCGTTCTAAAATGTGGATTTCAGGACAACAATATTCAGCTTCTGGTGCTCCTTTGACAGATGCAAAGAACCAACCATTGGCGTTCATTGCTGATTTCAATAAAGATTATATGACTGATGCTGACCCTGAGTTCCAAGTAGCGGGTATTCGTTCTCAAAAATATGAGATTCAAAGAAATAACCCGAACGGTGACCAAGATAACGATTACGTATTCTTCCGTTTGGCTGATGCAATTTTAATGAGAGCTGAAGCAGCGTTAAGATTAGGTAAAGACGCAGAAGCTTTGGCTGATGTAAACACTATCAGAACCCGTTCATTGGTTGAGCCATTAGCGGCAGTTACAGCTGAAGATATCTTGGCAGAAAGAGGTCGTGAATTAGCTTGGGAAGGATGGAGAAGAAATGATATGATTCGTTTCGGAACATTCAGCAAAGAGCGTAAATTCATGAAACAAACTGACAAAACCAGAGAATTGTTCCCGATTCCTCAACCACGTATTGATGCGAATCCATTGTTGAAACAAAACCCTGGATATTAATATCTAATTTCTAATAAAAAGGCAGTTCCTATTGGTGCTGCCTTTTTATTTTTTTATACATCCAAACTTCATTATTTTTACACAATTTTTGGCAATGATTACCTATTGAAAATACGAAAAATACATTTAACCAAATATTCATGAAAAAAATACTCTACGCCATTGCTTGTACACTGCTACTCAATGCTTGTAAAAAAAATGAAGATACTTTGTTCGAAAGTATGCCGTCTGAAGTGACGGGTATAGACTTTATCAATAGAAGCTTGGAAAGAAAAGACTTCAATATTTTCAGCTATCGAAATTTCTATAATGGAGGGGGAGTTGCCATCGGAGATGTCAATAATGATGGATATGCCGATATTTTTGTAACGTCTAATTTTGAAGCAAACAAATTATACCTTAACGAAGGAAAAACCGCTACTTTTAAGTTTCAAGATATAACAGAAAAAGCTGGAATCACAGGAAAAAAATTCTGGTCAACAGGTGCCACATTTGCCGATGTAAATGGTGATGGTCTTATGGACATATATGTCTGTAATTCGGGCAGCAGAGACCAAAGAGGGAATCAATTATATTTGAATCAAGGAATTAAAAATGGAATACCCACATTCAAGGAAATAGCGAAAGAAGCTGGTCTGGAAGATGGAGGTTTTTCAACGCATGCCGCTTTCTTCGACTATGACCGAGATGGGGATTTGGATATGTATTTGCTAAACAATAGCTTTACGCCAATTGATAAACTTGGCTATATGAACCTCCGTGAAGAAAGAGATAAATTCGGAGGAGATAAACTTTTTAGAAATGACAGCAAAGAAACAATCAAGTTTACGGATGTTTCTGCCGAAGCAGGCATCTACGGAAGTTTGATTGGCTTTGGCTTGGGTATCACTATTGGAGATGTTAATAACGACAATTGGCCGGATATTTATATCTCAAACGATTTCTATGAAAGAGATTATCTTTATATCAACCAAAAAAATGGAACATTTAAAGAGGACTTAACCAATCAAATGCCTCACATCAGTTTGAGTTCGATGGGGGCTGATATAGCAGATATTAATAACGACGAAAATCTTGATATTTTCGTAACAGACATGTTGCCGGCAGACGACAGACGTTTGAAAACAACGAGTGTTTTTGAAGGCTTCAACTTGGTACAGCTTAAAGAACAACAAGGTTTTTGGCATCAATACATGAGAAATAACCTCCATGTAAATAATGGAAACGGCACTTTCAGTGAAGTTGGCCAATTAGCGGGTGTTCACGCCACAGATTGGAGTTGGGGAGCTTTAATATTCGACATGGATAATGATGGACTAAAAGATATATTTGTTGCCAATGGCATTGCCAAAGATTTGACAGACCAAGACTTTGTTGAGTTTTTGGGCGACAGAAATACCATGCAGCAAATGCTGGAAGGGAAAAAATTTAATGCCAAAGAATTTATAGATAAAATCTCTTCAAAACCTATCCCAAATTATGCTTTTAAGAATAGTGGTGAATTAAAATTCAGCAATCAAGCTAAAAATTGGGGATTAGAAGGACCAGGGTTTTCAAACGGTTCTGCTTATGGCGACCTAGACAATGACGGGGATTTGGATTTGGTTGTCAATAACGTAAATGCTCCACTGTCGGTTTATAAAAACAAAACAAACGAAGTAAACAAAAATCATTTCCTAAGAATAAAACTCAATGGAACTGGAAAAAATTTGAATGGAATTGGAGCTAAAGTTACTGTTTATCAGGCAGGAACAGCCAAGCTATTGCAACAAATGCCGAATAGAGGTTTCCAATCTTCCAGCGACCACCAAATGGTATTTGGCTTAGGACAAAATCCAAAAATTGATTCATTGAAAGTCATTTGGCCCGATGATAAAACCCAAGTATTATATAATACCAAAGCCGATGTTTTACTTACTTTGGATTATAAAAATGCCAATCAGCTATTCAAAGAGATTGTGCCTTCATCTGACTTTTTATTTAAAGATATTACTGCTACTGCTTTGCAATATAAGCACCAAGAAAGCCCTTTCATCGACTTTAATAGAGATATTTTACTAAAACAAAAACTATCTACTCAAGGGCCTGCATTGGCTGTTGGAGATGTCAATGGAGATGGCTTAGATGATGTGTATTTAGGCGGAGCAACCGGGCAAGAAAAAAAGCTATTTATTCAACAAAAAAATGGCAAATTTGCCCAATCAGCACAAAAAGATTTCCAAATGGATATCACAACTGAAAATACAGATGCCCTTTTCTTCGATGCCGACCAAGATAAAGACCTCGATTTATTTGTAGTAACGGGCAGTAACGAATTTGACTTAAATGCCCCCGAATTACACGATTTACTTTATCTAAACGATGGTAAAGGAAATTTCTCAAGAGATGTAAGATTTCCGGCAATTTATGAAAATGGTTCTTGCGTAGCTGCGGCAGACTTTGACAAAGATGGAGACCAAGATTTATTTGTCGGTTCGAGAATGATTTCAGGAAAATATGGACTTAATCCAAGTAGTAATTTCTATATTAATGACGGAACTGGGAATTTTAAAAATCAATCTAAGCGATTTATGCCAGATATTACGAGTCTTGGGATGATTACTGATGCAGAATGGAGTGATATAGACAACGATGGTTTCAAGGATTTGGTGCTTACACAAGATTGGGGTGAAATTGTTATTTTCAAAAATCAACGGGGGAATAAGATGATTTTAGGTGAGAAAATACCAAATTCAGAAGGGTTATGGAATACCATTAAATCTGCAGATGTGGATGGCGATGGAGATAATGATTTTATTGTTGGAAATTTAGGAGAAAACACAAAACTCAAAGTGAGTACAGAACACCCTGCTACCTTGCACGTAAATGACTTCGATAAAAATGGCACCTACGAACAAATCATTTCATGCCTCACAGAAGACGGCGAAACTTATCCAATGGTTTTGAAAGGAGAATTGCAAAGAGCTTTGCCGATTGTCAAGAAAAAATATATCAAATATACAGATTATGCAAACAAAAAAATCGAAGATATATTTACTGAAGAGCAAATGAAAGATTGTATGGTGAAAAAAATCACCACCACGCAATCAGTCATGCTTATCAACGATGGAAAAGGGAAATTTGAAATCAAAGCTCTTCCACTTGCAGCTCAGTTTTCGACCATTGCCTCCATCGAAACAGGTGACTTCGACCAAGATGGCATACTTGATATCTTATTGGCAGGAAACTTTTTTGATTTCTTACCAGAATGGGGCAGATATGATGCCAGTTATGGCGTATTCTTAAAAGGAAAAGGCAAAGGCTCATTCGAAGCCATACCAACAAAAAAATCCGGTTTTAAATCTATCGGGCAAGTACGAAAAATGTTTAAAATAAAAACTTCAGCTAATCAGGAATGGGTGATTTTGGCAAAGAACAACGATGATGCACAAGTGTTTAGTTTTAAAAAATAATTTTAACATGAAAAAAATTAACATATATCTCAGCTTTATTATAATTGCTTTAGGTTTGAATGCTTGTCGTTTTTTAGGCAACAACAATGATGTACAGCTATTTAAAAAACTAAAGCCGAGCGAAACCCAGATAAATTTTACCAATACTATTACCGAAACGAAAGATTTTAATATCCTCGATTACTTATACTTTTACAATGGAGGAGGTGTTTCGGCAGGTGATATTAACAATGACGGTCTTACTGATTTGTTTTTTGTATCAAATCAAGGCAAAAACAAACTTTATCTCAACAAAGGAGTAGTTGATGGAAAGCCTAAATTTGAAGATATTTCTGAAAAAGCAGGAATCGAAGGCTTCTCAGATTGGAAAACTGGAGTAACAATGGCAGATGTCAACGCCGATGGTTTACTAGATATTTATGTTTGTGCAGTTGGAAACTACAAGGGCTTGGAAGGTTCGAATGAATTGTATATCAACAATGGAGATTTAACTTTTTCTGAAAAATCAAATCAGTATGGACTTGATTTTACGGGATTCTCGACACAAGCAGCATTTTTTGACTACGATAAAGATGGAGACTTGGATATGTATCTCCTCAACCATGCTGTTCATAATACTCGCTCATACGATAGAGTCAATACTCGAATGTTGAAAGATAATGAAGCTGGAGATTATTTATTCAAAAATGATAATGGCAAATTTGTGGATGTCAGCAAAGAAGCAGGCATTTATCAAGCAGCTATGGGCTATGGCTTGGGTATTTCAGTTGCCGACATCAACAATGACGGCTGGCTAGATATTTATGTAAGCAATGATTTCCATGAAGACGACTACTACTACGTCAATCAAAAAAATGGAACCTTTACAGAGGAAGTAAAAGACCATTTTAAGCATCTAAGTCGCTTCTCAATGGGGTCTGACATTGCCGATATCAACAACGATAATTTTCAAGATGTCATGACTTTAGATATGTATCCAGAAGATGAAAAAGTAGAGAAATCTTCTGTTGGAGAAGACCCACTGGATATTTATTTATACAAATTACAATTCGGATACTTTAATCAATATAGTCGAAATTGCCTCCAATTGAGCATGAGCGGAAAGAAATTTGCAGACATCGCCCCTTCGGCAGGTGTTGCTGCTACTGATTGGAGCTGGAGTACTTTGATGGCAGATTATGATGGCGATGGAATAAAGGATATTTTTATTTCAAATGGTATTTTAAGAAGACCGAATGATTTGGATTATTTGAAATTTATCATTGCAGATTCTTTGCATTATAATTTACCCACTTCTGCCAAACTCGACCAAGAAGCGATAGATAAAATGCCGAGCGGTAAAGTACACAATTATTTGTTTAAAGGCAGCAAAGAGCTTCGTTTCCAAGATAAATCAAAAGTATGGGGTTTTGAAGAAGAAAATATATCCAATGGAGCTGTCTATGCCGATTTGGACAATGACGGAGACTTAGAAATCATCACGAATAACCTCAACGAACCTGCCTCTATTTATTTGAATCAAAGCAATGAATTGCTAAAGAACAATTATATTAAAGTAAAATTCAAAGGAAATGATAAAAATACCTTTGGCATTGGAGCAAAAGTAATCATCCAAACGAAAGATGGGCATCAACTTCAACAAATGATGCCTACGAGAGGCTTCATGAGTTCGGTGGACCCATCGTTGATTTTTGGTATTGGAAATGCCTCCGCCATTGAATCCCTGACAGTCATTTGGGAAAATCAAAAAATGCAAGTGATTAAAAACCCTAAAATCAATGCTACATTGCTTTTAAACCAAAATGACGCTTTGTTAGACGGCTCTACCTATAAATTTGATGCCCCAGAAAAACAACTATTCGTCAATGTCAGCGACTCTCTCAATCATTCGTTCAAACATGAAGAAAATGTCTATTTTGATTTTGGACGAGAATTGCTTATTCCTTTCAAAGTATCTATCGAAGGACCAAAAATGGCAGTCGGCGACGTTGACGGCGACGGATTAGATGATTTTTATATAGGTGGTGCAAAATATCAGTCAGGGGAGTTATACTTACAAAAACCAAATGGATTTGTGGCATCTCCACAAGCTGCATTTAAAGCCGATTCGCTACAAGAAGATGTTGATGCCCTATTTTTTGATGCCGATGGCGACAAAGATTTAGATTTGTATGTAGTTTCGGGTGGAAACGAATTTTACGACACAATGCCCCAGCTTTTGGACAGACTTTATGTGAACGACGGAAAAGGGAATTTTACAAAAAATCCTTCGGCTTTACCACAAATGTTTGATAACAAATCATGCGTCAAACCGTTTGATTTTGACAAAGACGGAGACATAGATTTATTTGTTGGAGGGAGAGTCTTGGGATATAATTACGGAAAATCCCCAAAATCATATCTATTAGTCAATAATGGGAAAGGTAAATTTACAGACGTAACCGATAAAATTGCCCCAGAACTAAGGCAAGCTGGAATGATTACAGACGCTGCTTGGGCAGATATAGACAAAGACGGAGATGCAGATTTGACAATTGTAGGAGATTGGATGCCTATTAAAACATTTGAAAATAATCAAGGAAAATTTGTTCCAATTGAAAATGAATTGGAGGATAAAAACGGATTTTGGTCAAGTATTACAGCGGCTGATTTTGATAAAGACGGAGATATTGACTTTGTTGTCGGAAATTTAGGTACAAATACTAAATTCAGAAAAGACCCTGAAGGAAAATTAAAAATGATAATAAAGGATTTTGACGACAATAAAGCTAACGACCACCTTTTAACCTACAACAGAGGAGATGATTGGTACCCCGTCAATAGTAAAGATGAACTTGGGAAACAAATGCCAAGCATCATCAACAAGAAATATATCGAATACAAAGATTTTGCAGGAAAGACAATCGATGAAATCTTTACTAAAAAACAATTAAAAGATGCCGATGAAAAAGTAGTCAATACGTTTGAATCTGTTTATTTAGAAAATCAAGGGAATAAAACATTTAAAATGTCTTATTTGCCAAGCTTGGCACAAGTTTCCAAAATCATGAGTCTATATACCGAAGATGTCAATCAGGATGGATTTCCAGATGTAATTATCGGAGGGAATTTTAGCGGAGCGAATATGTATCAGGCAAGATATGATGGATTTTTTGGCATGATTTTATACAGCAACGGAAAAGGCAAGTTTACAGAGTCAATTCCAACTGAAAACGGACTATTAATGGACGGTGATGTGCGAGACATTAAAACCCTCAACACGCCGAAAGGCAAATTGTATCTTGTGAGTCGGAACAACGACAAAATTCAATTTTTTAAAAAAATCAAATAAATCTTTAGCCCTGCTCGGTTTTTCGGGCAGGGTATTTTAATCTTATGAACTTCTCTCGATTTACTATAAAACTCGGCTTATTTGTTGCTATTGGAGTATCCACTCTATTAATTAATTGTAAAAAATCAGATGAAAATCGACAGGTAGCCGAAAAATACTGTGGCAATTGTCATCTCTTTCCCGAACCCGATTTACTACCAAAGAATGTTTGGCAATACAGTACACTACCCTATATGGGAATCATGATGGGGGTTGAAACAGAAATCAATGGACTCGAAAAACCTTTGAGCGATTATGCCATTTTACGCCCAGAAACACAAATGATAAGCGATGAAGATTGGCTTAAAATAAAACGATATTATTTAGACAATTCACCTAAAGTTCTAAAAAAACCATCTTATGATACTTTCGGAGATGTATCCGATAAATTCGACATTCAGGTAATCAACAACCGAACTATTTCGGACAAAATACCCAATTACACAGGTATTCGGATAGATACGGCTAATGGTCAAATAATTGCGGGAGACCAATCAAATCGTAATATTTGGTTCATAGATGCTCAAGGAAAAGTAAAATCAAAAATTGTGAATCAAAACGCTTTGACTCACATAGACCTAGGAAATGCAAACAAGCAAAAATTTTTGCTTACTTTTATCGGAACAACTACCCAAGCGAACCCAGATGTGAGCGGTTCGGCAGAGGAAATCACTTTTCCTTATTTCGGCAAAAATCAAATATTATTACCCAATTTGAACCGTCCAATAGAAGTGATTAGTGAAAACCTCGATGATTCGCCCGAAAATGAATTGATTAGCAACGAGTTTGGTTTTAAAATTGGCGGATTAAGCATTTGGAAAAAAGACAAAAACAATCAGTTTCATCAAAGCATTTTAAGCAATCAAACGGGTTCTACCAAAGCAATCGTAAAAGATTTCAACGGAGATGGGAAGAAAGATGTACTTGCCCTATTTGCTCAAGGAGATGAACAAATTGTACTATATACCAATAAGGGCAATTTAAAGTTCGAATCAAAGCAGCTCCTGCGTGTTCCGTCTATTTATGGCTCAAGCTCATTCGATATTGCCGATTTAAATCAAGATGGGAAATTAGATATTATTTTAAGTACGGGAGACAACGCAGACTTCACGACCATTTTGAAGCCATATCATGGCATTTATATTTATCTCAATAAAGGAAATTTTCAATTCGAGCAATCGGCATTTTATCATCAAAATGGAGCAACGAAAGTAATTGCAAGTGATTTTGATAATGATGGCGATGCAGATTTAGCGTCTATTGCCCTATTCCCAGACAATGACCACAGGCCATTGGAAGGATTTATCTATTTTGAAAACCAAGGGAATGCCGCATTTAAACAAAAAAGCCTCAACATAAATAATTTGGGGAGATGGAGTGTAATAGATGCAGGGGATTTGGACAAAGATGGCGATATGGATATCGTTCTTGGAAGCCACCCCGTGGCTAAATTTCCGGCAGGTTTCAACCAGGAATGGAAAAATGGCAGCGGCTTAATTATTCTACGAAATAAAACCATCAAAAAATAATCCACTGCAATTCTATTTTTATGAAACATTGTTTTTGTATCTTAATCTGTATCGGCATCTTGTCGAGCCAAATTTCTTTTGGTCAAAAAAAAGGATTTAATCTAAGTGGAGTTATCAAAGATGTCGAAACGCACCAAACACTCGAAAATGTGAATGTGCTGTTTTCTGGCTACAATTTTGGTACAGCAACGGATTCTTCAGGAAAGTTTACCATTTATCTTGCTCCCCGAAACTATCAGATTAGTTTTCGTATGTTGGGATATAAATTAAAAATTGAAAGAATTAATCTCAATCAGCCGACCTCTTTGGAGATTTTTTTAGAGAAAATTCCTCAATTATTAGATGAGGTGGTTATTACAAGCGAAAAATCAGATGCCAATGTCAATCGAAGTATGATGGGCGTGGAGAAAATGTCGGGAAAAGTACTCAAAAAGCTCCCTACTTTAATGGGTGAAGCAGACGTAATCAGAAGCATATTACTCTTACCTGGAGTATCTACTGTCGGAGAAGGTGCTTCTGGATTCAATGTCAGAGGAGGAAATATTGACCAAAATTTAGTTCTTCTTGATGGAGTGCCATTGTATAACACGTCACACTTATTTGGTTTTTTTACAGGATTTAATGCCGATATTGTTCAAGATTTAAGCTTATATAAAAGTGGAGTTCCTTCGATGTATGGCGGAAGAGCTTCTTCTGTATTGGATATTCGCACCAAAGAAGGGAATTATGAAAAATGGAGTTTTCAGGGAGGTATTGGGCCAATTGCTAGCCGATTGACTGTGGAAGGTCCGATAATTAAAGATAAAACTACCTTGCTGATTGCTTCACGTGCGTCGTTGTCAGACTTTTATCTAAAATATTTCAACCAACCAAAACTCAGCAATAGTCAAGCGAATTTTTATGATATTAATGCTAAAATTACACATAAATTTGGCAATAATCAGCGAATTTCAGTGTCTGCTTATACCAGCGTTGATGGCTTTAAGTTTGCAAGCGACACGGTTTATTTTTGGAATACTCAACATTTAAGTTTGAAGCATAATGCCCTCATCACGCCCAAGCTATCGCATAATCTTACTGTATTTTATAGCAATTATAGTTATGGCAATAAAGGTTTAAAAAAAGATTTTGAATACAAATGGCAACCTTCAATCATACAAAAATCAGCAAGAGAAGACTTAAGTCTTGAATTATCAGCGAAACATCACCTTGATTTTGGGGGAGAAATTAATTTTAATACAAATGATGCAGGCAGCCTCGCTCCTTATCGACAAAATTCCATTATTGACCCTTTTCCGATGCCCGTGCAGCACAGCAGAGACATGGCGATATATGCAGGAATGGGGAGCCAACTGACAAAAAAACTGAGTCTCGATTATGGCATAAGATATGCTTTTTATCAATTGACAGGCCCTGACAAAACATATATCTATGCCAAAGATAAAATAAGGGATATCTCAAGCATAACCGACACGTTGAGCTATCCGAAAGGGAAAGTTATTCAAAGCTATGGCGGATTTGAGCCACGCCTATCTTTGGCTATAAAAATTGACACGAATACCTCTTTCAAAATTGGGTATAATCGAATGCAGCAATTTACGCATTTATTGTCCAATAGCATGGCGTTATCTCCGGCAGATATCTGGAAAAATAGTAATTCCATTCTTCCACAGCAAAAAGTAAATCAATACTCATTAGGGATTTTCAAGAATTTCAAAAACAATAAACAGAATATTTTTGAAACATCTTTCGAAGTCTATTACAAAGACATCCAAAATATTGTAGATTATATTGATGGTGCGAGTTTATACCTAAACCCCCTCGTAGAAACCCAATTATTGGTTGGAAAAGGATATGCCTACGGAGCTGAGATTTTTATCAAAAAACCACGAGGAAAAAAGCTTACAGGTTGGGTATCTTATACCTATTCGAGGTCTTTCCGATTGATTCAGGCGAATGAAAGCCAAAATGCAGCAAATTTTGGCATCAGATTTCCCTCAAATTTCGACTCTCCGCATAATTTTAAATTCGTCTTAAACGACCGCCTGAACAAAAGGTTTACTTTCAATGCCAATTTTACTTATTCGACTGGAAGACCCATTACTTATCCGAATGGGCGTTATAAAATTTATGCCTTCAATGATGTGTATCAATACATGGTTGCTAATGGCTTAAATCCGAGGGAGGGACTCAATAAAAAATCCTATGTCTATAATGGCGAAACGTACACATTTTTGGAGAGGTCAACCATTACCGATATCTTAGATGGGTATGCAACTCCTAGTTTTACACTAAGAAATGCTGAAAGAATCCCCGATTATATAAGACTTGATTTAGGAATTAGCCTAGAACCAAAAGAAAATAGCAAATCGAATAGCCAATGGAATTTTTCGATTTATAATATCCTAAATCGACAAAATATTTATTCTATCTATTTTAAATCTCAAACAGGATTGAGAAATTTGGCAAAAACCTATCAATTATCCGTGTTAGGAAGTGCGATTCCATCATTAACCTACAATTTCAAATTCTAATGTTAAAAAAATATATAGCTGCGGTATTTTTGTTATTTCTGATTTCTTGCGAAACTGAAATAACAAATTTTAATACCAAAAATCTCAGCAACGCCATTGTAATTTATGGAGAAATGAATAACCTTCTTGCTCCATTTAAAGTACGTATCAATCGAACAAGCTCGTATTCTCCTTATGATTTGACACAATTTCAGGGAGAACCTGTCAAAAATGCAATGGTTCGTATCCTAGATGGCAATGGGCAAATCATCCCATTTAGCGAAACGAGTTCTGGGTATTATGAAAGTAAAAGTATTTTGAGAGGGGTTGTTGGACAAAAATATAAGCTTCAAGTGACGACCACAGACGGCTTAGAAATCGAATCCGAGTACGAAGAACTTAAGCCCGCTCCCGAATTAATCGACTTTAAGTATGAGTTTGTAGATGCTAAAAAGGTGGAAGATATGGGCTTTAAGCTAAATGCTGCCATCAAAGACAATAAAAATACTGAAGATTATTATTTTATCAAAAGACAAGATTTTATTCAATTCCTGACTACTTGTCCAGAGCCACCACCGCCTCCAGCACCTGTTCCGCCTTGTTACACAAAGTGTTGGAGAGCTCCTTTGAATACCCAACCAATTTTATTGAATGATTTTTTGATAAATGGCAAAAACATTCCACTGGGATTAGGGACTGTCAAAGTTGAGGATATCACTGATTGGGTGGTACAATTAGAGGTATTTTCGGTATCTAAATCAATTTTTTCATATTGGCAAAGACAAGAAGACCAACGAAATATCGGTGGAGGTCTTTTTGACAAAGTTCCGGCTCAAATCGTTGGAAATCTATCTTGCAAAAACAAACCTAAACAAGAAGTTTTGGGTGTTTTTTTGGTTGGTGGGGTTAATAAACAAAGACTGACGATTAACAGATTTGACTCGTTTTCTGAAGATACATTCAAAAAAGTACAATATTACGTCGATTTCAATAATATCAGAAATAAGGATGCCAAACTTTGGGACTGTAAAAATGCAGCATTCATCGACTATAATTTAGGTCATACGTTGCCGATTTTAGAGGCAAATTAGGCAAGTATTTCTGATAAATTTTCTTTGATATTTTGGCAAATTCTATCAATAGGCAAGTCATTTGCATCTACGCCGAAGGGGTCTTCGATTTCTTCGGCAATTACCTCCAAACTTGCAAACACATAAAATACGATTGTTACGATTGGAATTGCCCAAAACTTAAAGTCTAATACAAAACCAATGGGCATTGTAAGTACATAAATAAATATAACTTTTTTTAGAAACATGCTATAAGTGTATGGAATGGGTGTTCGTTTGATTCGCTCACAAGCTCCTATATTATCCGTAAACGATTGTAGTTCTTGGTTCAGATACAAAAGTTGTCTTCCATCAATGATATTTAATTCATACATTTCCTGAATTTCATCATACAAACATTTCATCACTTGATTCGGAATATGCTTTTTAGATTCCCAATGAGTGGGTTTATATTTATCTGTTTCGGTCAATTCAGCTAGCTCAACTCCGTGACGTAAATGTTCTTTAGCTGCTACAATATAATTGCCAATTAAATGCTCAAAGCGTTTTTTTCTATTTTGGTCATTTTTAAGAATTACGCTCAATTTTAATGCTAAATTTCGGGAATTATTGGTAAAACTTCCCCAGATTCTTCTACCTTCCCACCAACGATCGTAAGCAGTATTTGTACGAAATACTAATAATAATGACAACACAAATCCTATCAATGAATGAACAACCGTCGTATTTTTGAACTGAGCATGGAATATTTCTAATTCCAAATAAGCGACCAAACCCGTATAAACAGCAATTCCCGCCATTGCAGGCGACAATACACGAAAGGTATCGCTTTTGTGAAACATGAATATTAACTTCCACCAACTTTTAGGATTATAATCAATCATTTTTATATTTTTTTGGTACAAAATTAAAAAAATAAATCATTTTTTAATCTGAGTCCAGAAATATCTGGCTCTCTTTCCTCTTACTAAATTTCTTATGGGGAATTAATCCGAAAAAGATTGAAAATCGAGTCAATTGTATTAAAATTGCAGAAGTTTTAGAAAACCTGTATTTTCAATTATCAATAATGTATGAGTTTAATTAAAAAATTGGCGGGAGACACTGCGTTGTATGGATTAAGTAGTATTGTTGGAAGATTCTTGAATTGGCTGTTGGTGGCGGTTCATACTCGTGTATTCCATCAACCTAAATTGCTCGCCGACAATAATCAGTTGTATATATATGTCATTTTACTCAATATCATCTATACTTATGGCATGGAAACTGCCTTTTTTAGGTTTGGTAGTAAAAAAGAAAATAGACAGGAATATTTCAATCTTATTTTAACTTATATCATTCTTTCGAGTATTTTGTTCTCTGGTTTGTTGTTTTTGTATGCCGGTCCAATTATTAATTGGATGGGATTCCCGGGCAAGGAGAGGCTAATTGTTTGGTTTTCTATAATTTTGGCTACTGATGCTGTCACAGCCATTGCTTTTGTCAAATTAAGGGCGGAAAACCGTGCAAAACGATTTGTTTTTATTCGTCTGAGTAATATTTTTATTAATATCGGGTTAAATGCTTTTTATTTGATATTTTGCAAATACATTCATGAGGGCTTGTTTCTGCCTTCTCTAAAGCCTTTCGCCGATTTTTTCTACAATCCTGCCATTGGTCCTGATTATATCGTATGGGCTAATTTTATTGCTAGTTTGGCTACATTGCTGATGCTTTGGAAAGAATTTGTCGATTTTAGATTTAATTTCGATTTTTCCAAATTCAGGTCTGTGTTAATATATGCTTATCCTTTGCTCATCATGGGCTTGGCGGGTTCAATCAATCAAACAGCCGATAGGGTTATGTTTAGAGAGATATTACCGGAAGGTTTTTATGAAGGTTTGAGTACCGATGATGCCTTTAGTATTTATGCCAATGTATATAAACTTTCGATTTTTATGCTTTTGGTTGTTCAGGCATATAGATATGCCGCTGACCCATTCTTTTTCTCGAAAGCGGAAGACAAAAATTCACCGTCAATGCTTGCCTTGGCTACCAAATGGTTTACGATTGCTTGTATTATTATTTGGGTAGCCGTGAGCTTAAATATCGACCTTATCAGCTTGATTTTAGGCAAAACGTACCGCTCTGGTATTGTGGTTGTTCCTATTTTATTATTGGCAAATTTATTTTTGGGGATTTACCAAAATATGTCTATGTGGTTCAAATTAAGCGATAAAACGCATTTTGGTACTTATTTTACCATCATCGGGATGGTGCTTACGGTAGGCTTGAATATCATTTTGATACCCAAATATGGCTATTTGGGTTGTGCCATAACCTTCGCCTTTTCATCATTTATTATGATGGTTCTTTGCTATGTTTATGGTCAAAAATATTATCCTATTCCCTACGATTTGAAAAAAACGGGTCTATATTTGCTTGTTGCAGGGATACTTATTTGGCTTTCTTGGAATATTAGCATCGAAAATACTTACTTATCTTTTTTTGGAAAAATTTCTATTAGTATTCTATTTGTATTAGGAATTGTCTATTTCGAAAGAACAAGCTTGGGCATCAGTTTTAAAAAGAAAAATATAAATGAAACCATCTAATATTTCTATTCTCGGATGTGGTTGGTTGGGCTTGCCACTCGGCGAATATTTATTAAGTAAAAATTTTGTAGTCAAAGGAAGTTCGACGAATGCCGATAAAGTCCAAAAACTGAATGAGAAAGGGATAAGGGGTTTTCAAATTCATCTTTCTCCACAAATTGTGAATAAAGATGTGGATAACTTTTTTGATACGGATTGTCTGATTGTCAATATCCCTCCGAAATTAAGCATTCAAGGGGATAAATATCTTTTACAATTGGAAGAAATACTCAAATATGTCGATAATAGCTCTATTCGGTATTTGATTTATACAAGTTCAACTTCTGTTTACGATGATTTGAACCGTGAAATGTACGAAGAAGATGTGGAGCAAGCTTCGTCATCTATTTTGCTTGAGGCTGAATCGATGATGAGTCGTTTTTGTAAAAATAAGGGTATTCATTTCAATATCTTACGTTGTGCCGGTTTAATGGGGTATGACCGATTCCCTGCCAAGTATTTTAGTGGAAAAGTAGTAAAAAATGGCGATACTCCTGTCAATTATATTCATCGAGATGATTTAATTCGCATCATTGAATACCTCCTGAAATACGAGCTTTGGGACGAAATTTTTAATATTTCTGCCCCTATTCACCCAAAAAGAAAGGAAGTTTATCTGAAAAATTGCCAAGAGTTCAATTTAGCAAATCCTATTTTTATCAATCAGGAAGAGCAAAAATTTAAAATCATCAATACTGATAAATGGCAAAAAAGAAGTGAATATCGATATATTTTTGAGAACCCTCTTGATTTTTACTACGAAATTCAGTGAGCATGCGAATGGCAAGCTTTGCGGTGGGCATTCCAGTTGAGCCAATAAGCCGTTGCCATCAACAAAGCCCCGATGACATTGCAAAATATTTCGTTGGAAGCATCTACCCAAAACAAACCTAAGCCATTCATTATCAGGGCAATGGACAAGAGAAATAGGGGCAGTATGTTTTGATGATTTCTGTAATCTTTCAATAACAAATAAATCGCCAATACTGCACTGGCAATGACCAAGTATATTTCAGCCGATTCGCTTAAAAATGATTCTCCTAAATAGGGCAAAAAACTAATCAAAATTGGCATCGACAAACAATGAATGGTACACAAAATTGAAAGCCAAAAACCAACTTTGTTTAATGTATGATAATGCGTGAAAATTTTTCTCATAAACTATAGACAACAATGATGCAAATATACAATATAAATGCAACACTATTGCAAATAATTTAGTTTCATTAAAAAATTCTAATATGATTCTGTTTTGTTGGGGAAGTCGGTGGATTTAACATCTTTCGTGTAGTTTGCCACCGCTTCGGTCATGATACTATGTAAATCGGCATATCTCCTTAAAAATCTTGGCGAAAAGTCTTTGTTGATACCAAGCATGTCATGGACAACCAAAATCTGTCCGTCACAGCCATTTCCAGCTCCGATTCCTATGGTTGGTATGTGAAGCAATTGGGTCACTTTTTCGGCTAATATTGCGGGAATCTTTTCTAATACCATGCCAAAACAACCAGTATCTTCCAGCATTTTAGTATTTGCAATCAACAATTCGGCTTCTTGCTCTTCTTTTGCCCGAACACTATATGTTCCAAATTTATAAATCGATTGTGGTGTCAGCCCAAGGTGTCCCATGACAGGAATTCCAGCACTTAATATTCTTTCGATAGAATCTTTAATTTCAATTCCTCCTTCCAATTTGACAGCATGAGCCCCCGATTCTTTCATAATTCTAATGGCAGAATGTAGAGCCTCTTTTGAATTTCCTTGATAAGAACCAAAAGGCAAATCTACCACTACCAAAGCCCTTTTGACAGCCCTCACAACGGACTGAGCATGATAAATCATGTGGTCTAAAGTAATCGGTAGGGTAGTTTCATAACCCGCCATCACGTTTGAAGCAGAATCTCCAACCAAAATAAGTTCTACTCCAGCAGCATCTACTATTTTAGCCATTGAATAATCGTATGCTGTCAAACAGGCAATTTTTTCATTTTTTCGTTTCAACTCCAACAAAGTATGGGTTGTTACTCGTTTAATTTCGCTATGTACCGACATTTTATTTTGTTATTATCTTGCTACTAACCAATTTTCTGGATTCAAATGTTCGCTATTGTGCCAAACCTGAAAGTTCATCTCAGTTGCTCCGCCAGATTCGCCAGCTGTTCCGATGGTTTCTTTAGCCAAAACCTTCTGCCCAACCGTGGCGAAAGTTTGTTTTAAATTGGCATAAACCGTAAAATATTCTCCATGCTGTATCAATACAACATTACCCAAACCCGGAATGTTGGAAATATCTTTTACTTCGCCCCCAAACACAGCTCTCACGGTTGCATTTGAGGAGGTTTGGATATCGACTCCATTATTATTTATCATGACACCATTCAAGACTGGGTGTTCTTTTACGCCAAATCTATCCGAAATAAATCCAGATTGTACCGGCCAAGGCAATCGTTTTTTTGCAGCAGCAAATGCAAGGCTTATTTTGGCTTCTGGGTCTGTGGTTGGGTTGTTTTTAGATACTTTGGCTTTGCTTTTTGGGGTCGAAAGCTTTGCGATTTTATCTTGATTTAATTCTTTTTCTCGATTTTTTCGAGCAATTTCTCTTGCTACGACCTTGGCAATCGCAGATTCCAAATTATTTACCGACTTTCGGGCTGCTTCTATCTCTGTTCGCAATTCTTGTTCTTTCTTAGAAAGCTCGCTTACCATTTCAGATTGGCGATTTTTGAGCTGTTCCAAAAATTCAGCTTCCGTCATTTTGGCAGAAACGATTCTTTTTTTATCTTTTTTCTTATCTTCTAAATTGCTTTGTCGCTCTCTCAACAAGGCGACAATTTTGGTGATTTGCTCGGCTTGAGCTTTTCTATTTTCGGTATATTGTTGAATATATTTATACCTCATGATAAAATCATTGAAAGACGCTGCCGAGAATAAAAAGGTCAATTGATTGATTTTTCCACTTACCTTGGAAGCATCATAAAGCATGGCGGCATACTCTTTTTTTAGTGAATCGAGCTTTCTTGCCAGCATTTTCTGTGCATCGATGATGTCGAGCATTTCCATCTCTATCAATTCCATGTCTTGCTCCATCAAGCTGATTTGCTCCTCTTGTGTAGTAATTTGCTCTTTGATGGCTTTAATTTTCCCAACAGTCACTTCTTTTTTTTCTCGGGTATTCTCTAATGCCTTTTTTGTCTCTGCCAATTTACTTAGATTTCTTTTCTTTTCAAGTTCCAATTGGCGTCGTGATTTCTTTTTGCTTTGGGCAAAGGAATCAGTGTTTATCGATAAAATCGACAAAACAAGCAAGACAATAAAATAGCTTTTTTTTCTATAAATCATGGTTTAAATTGCCAAATTTTACAAATAATTTCATTACTTTCTTGTATAAGAAGCAGGAATGTTAAAATTAAAACCAGGGCTTTGCTCAAGCAATTCTATCTTACTGTGTTGCAATTGTATGGCTGTTTTGATTTCCCTACCAGATTTCGATGCCTCAATTTTTGCTTTTATTTCTTGGGGAATCAAAAATTCTCCTAAATTCAGAAAATTAGCATAATTAATTTCCATTGCATTTGTTCCACTCGAATCTTTGACATTGACTTTGGCTAACTTTTCATTTGTTCCCAATATCAAATTCTCAATCTGCAAAAAATTCTCTTGTTGGCTAATCACAAAATTTGAGTCCTTTCTCATGACAACATCGTGGTCTCTTTTCTTAATGGGTAAATTCCCAATCAATATTGACTCAACCAAGCCATAGTTCAAATCAAAATGAAATAATTGGCTCAAACCCGCAAAATCATATTTATAGTACGTCCGATGTAATCTATCCAAAAACATCACCGAATCTTTTGTAATAATTGCTCTCGCTCCCTCTAATCCAACCACTACCGAAAGCCAAATAATGCTGTCTTTTTTAATATGAATATTTACTGGGAAATTTTGTTCTTCTCCAGACGAAATAAAATTCACTTTAGACTTGATATTCAAATACTTAAATTCTAGCTCGGCTGGTTGAATTTTAATTTTTTCAACCTCTGAGACCGAGGCATTGCTACTATCTTTGGATGAAATCGGAGGAGGAAGCTCTATGGACAAAGAATCTGATGCTACAATCAGAGGAGCATTGGCACGATTTTGACGCTTACAGGCAGACATCCCTAAAATTGCCAACATACTTAAAGTAAAAATTAATGATTTTTTCAACATTTTCTTAACTGTTTTATTCGAATAATTGCCCTGTTTGAATTTTTTTATCAATCCATTGGCTTGTTTCTCCCTTTTTTTTCGCTTTTTTCCATTCTTCCAACGCTTTCTCTTTTTGTCCGAGCTGATATAAAGCATCGCCATAATGCTCGACGATTGTGCCACTAACCTGAGCCTCCGAAAGAATTGCTTTTTCCAAATATTCTTTTGCTTTCTCGTAGTTTTTCAGTGTATAAAAAACCCAAGCATGGGTATCCAAAAACGTTGAATTATTGGGAGAAATAGCTATTAATTGTGTGGATAATTCCAAGGCTCGCTCTAACTTTTCTTTTCGGGTTGATAAATAATAACTGTAATTATTAAGAACAATTTCGTTGTTTGGTTCTATTTTTAATACAGATTCGTATGCTTCATCAGACTTTTTATAGTCTTTTAATTCATTGTAGGTGTCACCCAATAATGCGTTGACATGTTTTGCCAGCTCCTGATTATCCAACGCCAAATGAAGAGCCTCTTCTAAGGCAGAAGCCGATTCTTTGAATTTTTTCAATAAGAAATTAGCGACTCCATTGTGATACCAAAAAACAGCTTGGTTCGGAAAATATTCTACCGCTTCTTCCGAATGTTTTGCCAACTGAGCAGTTTGATTTAGTTTGGAATCCAACTCAATAATCGCCAACCAAAGCTCAAAGCTCGCCTTGTCAATTTTAGATGCCTCTACATATCGGTCTCTTGCTTGTTCGACTTCTCCCTTTTTCATCAGCAAGTCCCCTAAAAAAACAAGTGATTTGGCTTCATTTGGTACTTGTTTGATAAACCCTTCCGTCAATTGTATTAATTCATCAAGCACTTCCGGTTGGTTGTCTTGTTTGAGCATCAGTAAAGAGCTACCTAAAATTTTTAGCTTGATGTCCTTTGATAAATTCTTGTTTTCAAAAGCCAATTTTAATTCCTCTCTACACTTTGAAAAGTTACTTTGTTTTCGATAAATTTCTGCCAATAAAACATGAGCTTCCCCTAAATCAGAATTTTTTTTCAGGGCTTGTTGCAAAAGACCAAGAGCTTGCTCATTTCGTTCATTGGAAATTAATATTTGGGCTTGTTTAATGACATAAGTTTCATCTGAAGGTTCGGAGGCAATCAGTTTATCTCCTTCTTCGATGGCTTTTTCCAGTTTGTTTTGTTTCAGATAAATTAATTGTTTTTGATGCGTAATTTCTTCGCTTAAACCAATCGTCCTCTCAATTTTATTATAAATATTGATAGCTTCCGAATACTTTTCTTGGGCAATATAGAGATTCGACAAGTCGAAATAGTTATCTATATCATTGGGAAATTTTTCGGCTATTTTTTCGTATAAATCTACTGCCTCCTTGAATCTCCGTTGTTTTTGATAAATTTCTGCCAAAAACTTCATACAGAACTTATTACCCTCTTCCCCTTTGACAGCCTTTTCGGCATAAAGAGTTGCATTGGCTTGGTCGTCGCTTGCCAAATAAGCTTTTGCCAACATCAGATTTATACCCGAACTATTTGGCTTTATTTCAGCTGCTTTTTTAAAGTATGCTATTGCTTTTTCTGGGTTTTCGGCATTTAGTAATTTAATCCCATCAATCAAAAAAGCCTCCGACTTTAGGTCTTGCTCATCAAATACCTCATTGATAGCTTTTTTGTTTTTTTGGGCAAAATTTATGGAAGTGACAAACAATAAGACTGCTGTCAGTAAATATTTGAGTACATTCACCATCAGAATTACCAAATTTGGAGATTTATTCATACTTTCTACAAAGAAAATCGATTTTTGGACATTTAGTATTATGAAACGAAATTAAAGTATTTTTATTCATTTGTTAGCATTACGGCATCAAAGTTCTAAATTTTTCTTGATAATTCAGCAATAAATATCATGTTTTGACGAATAGCGGTCAGGCGGGAACGGACAGGAAGTTCCCAAAATACCAAAAGCTACCCCTGAGAGTAGCTTTTGTGAATGAGTAAAGACAAATTAGTTCAATAATTTATCTATTAAATATATTGATTGATAATCATTTCGAACAATTCTTGTTTGCCACTGATTTGTTTTGGTTCGCCAGTTGACAGAGCAATTCTGTGCAAATCCTCCAAACCTAACTTCCCAGCCTCAAACAAAGCACCATCACCAGCATTAAACGAAGCATAACGATCTGCACGCAGTTTTCTATAAGCCGATTTTTCAAGTATATCATGGGCAATAAGTAATGCACGTGCAAAGGCATCCATTCCTGCAATATGGGCTATAAATATATCCTCAAGGTCGGTTGAGTTTCTTCTAGTTTTTGCATCAAAGTTGATACCTCCAGTCGTAAATCCACCAGCCTCTAAGATAACTAGCATTGCTTCTGTCAACTCAAACAAATCGATTGGGAATTGGTCGGTATCCCAACCGTTTTGGTAATCTCCACGATTGGCATCGATACTTCCCAACATACCAGCATCAGCCGCCATTTGCAACTCATGAGCAAATGTATGCCCCGCCAATGTAGCGTGATTCACTTCAGCATTCAATTGAAAATCTTTATCCAAACCATAATGTCTCAAAAATCCAACGACAGTTTGGACATCATAATCATATTGGTGTTTTGAAGGTTCGCAAGGTTTTGGCTCGATATAGAATTTACCTTTAAACCCTTGCTTTCTTGCATAATCACGTGCCATGGTCAAAAACTGAGCCAAGTGGTCAATTTCTTTTTTTGTATTTGTATTTAATAATGACATATACCCTTCACGTCCGCCCCAAAATACATAACCCTCTCCACCCAAAGAAATAGTAGCATCAATGGCATTTTTCACCTGAAAACCCGAGTGAGCTACCACCGCAAAATCTGGATTAGTAGAAGCTCCATTCATGAAACGCTTGTGAGAGAACAAATTAGCTGTACCCCACAATAATTTCACCCCACTTTCTTGTTGTTTCAACTTTGCCAAAGCTGCAATTTCCTGAAGGTTTTTCTCAAATTCTGCTTGGGAATTACCTTCTGGAGCAATATCTATATCGTGGAAACAATAAAAAGGAGTGCCTAATTTTGTCATAAATTCAAAGGCTGCATCCAATTTGTCTTTGGCTGCTTGCATCGGAGAATTGGCGGCATCCCAAGGGAAATCTTTTGTGCCTGGCCCAAATGGGTCTCCGCCATTTCCGCAGAATGTGTGCCAATATGCAGTAGCAAATCTCAGATGCTCTGCCATTGTTTTTCCGCCAACCACACGATTTGCATCGTAAAATTTGAAGGCTAAATAATTATCTGATTCTTTTCCCTCAAACGGAATCCCGTTTTTGATAAAAGGAAAATATTCTTTTTGACCAATTGTAATAGAAAGTTTCGACATTTTATTAGGTTTTGAAGAGTCTTTTAATTGATAAATTATGCGAATTAAAATATTAAGTGTCAATTTTACAATTATTTATCAATAATTATTTTTTTATTCCTCTTTACAGAAATGTATCAAACAATAAATAACTATTCAGTAAGATAATTATGGCAGCAACCAACCATGTAATGACTGTCAGAGCTTTTGAATTGACAAACGCCCCCATTTTAAGTTTATCCGAAGTAAATAATACCAATGGCACAACCGCAAAGCTAAGTTGAAGCGAAAGGATTACTTGGCTAAGTACCAAAAGCTCCGAAGTTCCCTTTTCTCCATATATAATTGCCACCACTAGAGCCGGAACAATCGCCAAAAGTCTGGTTATCAAGCGTCTAATCCATGGCTTGACTTGGATATTGAGAAAGCCCTCCATGACAATTTGCCCTGCCAAAGTACCAGTCAAGGTAGAGTTTTGCCCTGCCGCCAGCAAAGCAACTGCAAAAAATAGACCAGCAAGCTTCACTCCCAAAATAGGGTCTAATAAATGATACGCATCTGTAATATCAGCAATTTCTTTGTTGCCACTGACGTGAAAAGTTGCGGCAGCCATTATCAATATGGCAGCATTTATAAAAAATGCAATAAATAAAGAAGCGGTTGAGTCGATGGTGGCAAATTTGATGGCACTCTTTTTTGCCTCAAAAGTCTGTTCTATTTTTCGGGTCTGAACAATACTTGAATGTAAATAAAGATTATGAGGCATGACAGTTGCTCCTAGGATTCCAATGGCAATATACAACATTTCGGGATTTGAGATGATTTCGGTACTTGGAATTAATCCTTTAGAAACTTCCAAGGCATTTGGGGCAGAAACCCAAATTTCATAGCCAAAACACAACAAAATAAGTAAAATTAATCCCCCCACAATCGATTCGATAATTCTAAAACCCTTGTTTTGTAGAAAAAGTATCAGCAAAACATCAATACCTGTGATGATAATACCATAGGTAATCGGGATGTGAAACAATAGATTCAATGCAACAGCAGCACCAATGACCTCCGCCAAGTCGCAGGCAGCAATGGCAATTTCGGCCAAAAACCATAAGAGCATCGAAACGGGTTTAGAATAAGCATCACGACAAGCCTGAGCCAAATCACGCCCTGTGGCAATGCCCAGCTTGAGCGACAAATGCTGTAATAGCATGGCAAAAATATTTGAAATCAAAATGACCGATAATAATTTATATCCAAATTTTGCACCGCCAGCAATATCCGTTGCCCAATTTCCCGGATCCATATAGCCAACAGCCACCATCAATCCAGGGCCAATAAATACCGATAATTTCTTAAAAAAACTGCCTTTGTTAGGTACCTCAATTGACCCATGTACCTCTGGCAACGACAAAGAACCATTTGTTGTGAATTTCCAAGCCTTTTTGTGTATGTCCATACTTAATTTATCTCTTTTTGTTTTTTTACAAACTTAAATAGATTTCTTAATTAATCAAAACATATTTTTAGGTTTGTCTAAAATTTTGTTTAATTAATCTAAAAACGTACTTTTGCAATGTAAGAAAAGCAAATAAGCCTTTTAATGAATCAAACCATGGCTCTTTTCCCAACGGATTAAATGTATGATATCTTTCACCGAAGAAAATTATTTAAAAATCATTTACATTCTCAGCGAACAATACGGAGGGAATGAGGTAAGCACCAATCAGTTAGCCGAGCATACACAAACCAAAGCGGCATCTGTTTCCGACATGCTACGAAAATTAGCAGAGAAAAACTATATAAATTATCGTAAATACCAAGGGGTTACTTTGACCAATAATGGTGAAAAAATTGCCTTAAATATCATTCGAAAACATCGCCTTTGGGAAGTTTTTTTGGTTGAAAAATTGGGTTTTGGATGGGATGAAATTCATGAAATTGCCGAACAATTGGAGCATATTGATTCGTTGGAATTGACCGAACGATTGGATGTTTTTTTAGGGAAACCTAAATTTGACCCGCACGGTGACCCAATTCCAGATGCAAAAGGAAAAATGCCCTCTGTCAGTTATCAAAAACTCTCTGAAATCCCACTCAATGAATCCGTTGTGATGATGGGGGTTTCGGTCAATTCTCCTGTATTTCTTCAACATTTAGACAAATATCAAATTACTTTGGGGAGTACCCTTAAAGTGATTGCCATCAGTGATTTTGATAAATCATATCATTTATTGTTGAATGATACCAGCCAAATATTTGTTAGCCATGAAGTTGCCAGAAATCTGTTGGTAAAACTTCAAAGTCCGGTTGATGAAGAGGTCTTTGGCGTATAAATTTAGATAACAAATATGAATATTCTCGATAAATACTTAATCAAACGTTTCTTAAAAACCTATATTTTTGCTGTATTAGTCATTGTTTTGATTATCATGGTTATTGATTTTGTAGAGAAAAACGATGATTTTATACAAAAAAATGCTCCTATGAGGGCAATATTATTTTCGTATTATGCCAATTTGGCTCCTTATTGGGCAAATTACATCAGTCCGTTGATGATATTCATTTCCACTGTATTTTTTACGGCACAAATGGCAGCCCATACCGAAATTGTGGCTATTTTGAGCAGCGGTACAAGTTTTACGAGATTGATGAGGCCTTATTTCATTGGTGCTTCTTTGGTGGCACTGCTTTCCTTTGTGATGGTAGGATGGATTTTACCAAAAGCCAATAAAGTACGATTGGCTTTTGAAAGCGTATATGTGAATGAAAAATTTTACTTTTCAGAGCGAGATTTTCATACGGCGGTAGCTCCCAATACATACGCCTACATGTCGAGCTATAATAATGAGCAGAAACGAGGGTTTGATTTCACTTTAGAAAGAATTGAAAACAATAAACTTATTGAAAAATTATCTGCCAAACGCATTGAATGGAATGATAGTACCCAAAAATGGCGAATTTTTGATTATAAGATTCGAACTTTAGGAGTGATGAAAGACCAGCTTGTATTTCATGCTACTGCCAAAGACACACTCATCAATCTATCTCCCAAAGATTTTGAGAGTAATCGAAATGTATATGAAACCTTCACCATTCCTGAATTAAGGTCTAAAATCGCACTTATTCAGTCTCGTGGAGCAGAAGGGATAGAAACCTTTCAGATAGAGTTGTACCAACGCATCGTCACTCCCTTTGCCGTTATTATTTTATCTTTAATGGGGCTGATTGTTTCTGCCAGAAAAGCCCGTGGAGGAGTCGGATTTCAGATTGCCATAGGCTTTATGTTGGCTTTTTTCTATATTTTATTTTTCATCATGTCGAAAGGTATTGCTGAATCTGGCAATATGCCACCGATGTTGGCTGTTTGGTTGCCAAATATTGTATTTAGCGGAATCGGAACGATTATGTATTTTACTGTTCCGAGATAAATAATTTGAAAAGTACAATAATTTTATTAAGAATAAGACAATTTACCTTAATAAATCCTATTTTTGCATAAATTTTGTTAAACTATTAAAAATACACTCGTTTTGAGGCGAGTTTCAGCTTATGAAGGTTGTTTTGGCATACAGCGGGGGTCTTGATACCTCCTTTTGTGTAAAATATTTGACCGAAGAATTGGGTCATGAAGTACATTCAGTATTGGTAGATACCGGAGGTTTTACCGAGGCTGAAATGAAAGACATCGAAACGAAAGCTTATGAGTTGGGCGTAAAACACCATTTTACGGCTCGTATGGTAGATGAATATTATCAAAAATGTATTCGTTATTTGGTTTATGGAAATATACTCAAAAATAATACTTATCCTTTGTCGGTGAGTGCTGAAAGAATGTTTCAGGCAGTAGCAGTGGCTGAATATGCCAAACAAATTGGTGCGGAGGCAGTTGCTCATGGAAGTACAGGTGCAGGAAATGACCAAGTGCGTTTTGATATGGTTTTTAGAATTGTACTTCCAAATGCTCAAATCATCACACCTATCAGAGATTTGAAACTTTCTCGAGAAGCTGAAATAGAATTCTTAAAATCGAAGGGGGTTGTTCGTGAATGGCATAAAGCTGCTTATTCTATCAATAAGGGTTTGTGGGGTACGTCCGTTGGTGGTAGAGAAACCTTAAATTCGCATGATTTTTTGCCAGAAAGTGCATTCCCAACCCAAGTAACAGCAAGTACCCCAACAGAAGTTATTTTAAAGTTTGTTGATGGAGAGTTGAAAGGGGTGAATGGAGAAATATTTGATAATCCGGTTTCTGCCATCAGACTTCTTTCTGACATTGCCTCTCCTTATGGTATTGGCAGAGATATACATGTGGGAGATACAATCATCGGAATAAAAGGAAGAGTCGGGTTTGAAGCAGCAGCTCCTTTGATTATCATTAAATCACATCATTTGTTAGAAAAGCACGTGCTTTCAAAATGGCAACAATATTGGAAACAAAATTTGGCTGAATGGTACGGCATGATGCTACACGAAGGTCAGTTTTTAGAGCCTTTGATGCGTGACATCGAGAAATTTTTAGAGAGCATGCAATCTCATGTAACTGGGGAGGTTCGGGTACATCTTTCACCTTATAACTTCCAATTATTGGGTATTCAATCAGATTATGACTTGATGTCTCCAGTATTTGGGAGCTATGGAGAAATGAACAATGCCTGGTCGGGCGATGATGTACGAGGATTCTCAAAGATTATGTCTAACCAAGTAATGATTCACCAAAAAATCACTGAAATTGCTCATTCAAAGAAATAAAGAATCAATATTAGCTCAATCGGCGGGAATAATTAAAAAGTATCCCGTCGATTGAATACCTCTACCACCGCTTTACATTTTGCCTCGTCGGCTTCATAAAGCTCGTATTCGTTTGTTTGTGAAATATTTGTCATACAAACATCTTCTTTTCTATATTTCATTCTACTTTCTCGACTACTTTTTCCGGTTAGGTGCAATGCTTTTACTCCCATTGCTAATAACTGAGAGGCATTGCTTGCATTTACACCACTTCCTGCCATAATTTCGATTCTATTGCCAGCATTTTCGACCAATTGTTGGAGACAAGAAATACCTTCATGAGCCATGTTTTTCTGACCTGAAGTCAAGATTCTTTCACATCCACAAGCAATAATATCTTCTAATGCCCTCAAAGGCTCATCGGCAACATCAAAAGCCCGATGAAACGTTACACCCAAAGGCTGAGCCAACTCAACCAATTCCTTCGTTCGAAGTGTATCGATAGTTCCATCAGGATTTAACAGACCAAATACAAGCCCATCTGCTCCTAAAGATTTTGCCATCAAAATATCTTCCTTCATTACTTCAAACTCTGTTTCTGAATAACAAAAATCACCTCCACGAGGTCGAATCATGACATATACCAGAATCGACAAATTTGCCCGAACACGCTTGATTAACCCTGCCGATGGAGTAGTCCCCCCCTCAAACATTCCTCCACATAACTCTATCCTCGATGCCCCTGATTTTTGGGCTGTGATGGCGGATTCCAAAGAAAAACAACAAATTTCAATCATAAACCTCGTCAATTTGTCAGTTCTCTAAAAATTTCTTCTAACGCTTTTCCCGTAGCACTTAACTCTGCAATGGGCGAATCTGCCACAATTTCTCCTTTTTTTATAATGATAACCCTGTCGCAAATTGCCTCCACTTCTTGCATGATATGCGTACTTAAAATGACTGTTTTGTGTTTGCCCGCTTCTCGGATTAGCTGCCGAATTTCTACCAACTGATTTGGGTCTAAACCAGTGGTAGGTTCGTCTAAAATTAAGACTTCAGGTTGATGCACAAGAGCTTGAGCAATGCCGACTCTCTGTCGATACCCTTTGGAAAGTTGGGAGATTTTTTTGTGTTTTTCAGCAGAAAGACCAACTTTTTCAATGATATCATCAATTTGTTGATTCTTTTTTATTCCATTCAGTTCCCC
>JACCDQ011753912.1_pt1 | contig 100886 bp, 98 predicted proteins | sample 7446031 | NCBI WGS metagenome assembly JACCDQ01 (sample SAMN15323442, study PRJNA562643) | freshwater metagenome | isolation source: river surface water | place: USA:Blue River Watershed | collected 2017-08-17
ACATGAAGAACAGCTGGCCGGTCACCGGCATGCCGGTCGCGAACATGTGGTGGGCCCACACGATGAAGGACAGGATCGCGATCGAGGCCGTGGCGTACACCATCGATGCGTAGCCAAACAGCGGCTTGCGCGAGAAGGCCGGGATGATCTGCGACACAATACCGAAGGCCGGCAGAATCATGATGTACACCTCGGGGTGACCGAAGAACCAGAAAATATGCTGGTACATCACCGGATCACCGCCTCCAGCCGCGTTAAAGAACGACGTGCCGAAGTGACGGTCAGTCAGCGTCATCGTGATGGCGCCCGCGAGCACCGGCATCACAGCGATCAGCAGGTAGGCAGTGATCAGCCAGGTCCATGCGAACATCGGCATCTTCATCAACGTCATGCCCGGAGCGCGCATGTTCAGGATAGTAGTCACGATGTTGATCGAGCCCATGATCGACGATGCACCCATGATGTGCATCGCGAAGATGCCCAGGTCCATACCGATACCCATCTGGCTCGTCAGCGGCGCGTACAGCGTCCAGCCCGCAGCGGTGGCACCGCCCGGAACCAGGAACGACGCGACCAGCAGGATCGCGGCCGGCGGCAGCAGCCAGAACGAGAAGTTGTTCATTCGCGCAAAGGCCATATCGGATGCGCCGATCTGCAGCGGGATCATCCAGTTGGCGAAGCCGACGAAGGCCGGCATGATCGCGCCGAACACCATGATCAGACCGTGCATCGTGGTCAGCTGGTTGAAGAACTCTGGCTGGAACAATTGCAGACCCGGCTTGAACAGTTCAGCGCGAATACCCAGCGCCAGTACACCGCCGGTCAGCAGCATCGCAAACGAGAACCACAGGTACAGGGTGCCGATGTCCTTGTGGTTCGTCGCATACAGCCAACGGCGCCAGCCGTGCGGGTGATGATCGTCGTGCGCGTGGTCAGCGTGACCGTGTGCGTGATCTAGTGTAGTGCTCATCTAGTTCTCCCTGATTTCTTTGTTACTTGCGCGCAGCCAGGACTTCGGCGGGTTGAACGATATTGTCTTCAGCCTTGTTACCCCACGAATTGCGGGTGTAGGTGATGACGGCAGCGATTTCGGTATCGGACAGTACCGACTTCCAGCCCGGCATGGCGTTCTTGCCGTTCAAGAGGATGCCGATCTGGCCGTCCTGCGCGCCATTCACCACGGCAGAGCCGGCCAGTGCCGGGAAGGCTCCCGGAACGCCTGCGCCGTTGGCCTGGTGGCAGGCCACGCAGTTGGCTGCATAAACTTTCTCGCCACGCGCGGCCAGCTCGGTCGCGGTCCAGGTCTTGTTCGGATCATCGGCGTTGGCGGCCATCGTCTTCTTCTTGTCGGCGACCCACTTCGCGTAGTCCTCGTCGCTGACGACATTGACGACGATCGGCATGAATGCGTGTTCCTTGCCGCACAGCTCATAACAGTTGCCGCGGTAGACGCCGACTTTCTCTGCCTTGAACCACGTGTCGCGCACGAAGCCAGGGATCGCATCCTGCTTCACCCCAAATGCCGGCACACCCCACGCATGAATCACGTCGTTAGCGGTGGTGACGATACGAATTTTCTTGTTAACCGGGACGACCAGCTCATTGTCAACCTCGAGCAGGTAGTTGTCCGGCTTAGGACCGCTGCTCTGGATGACGTCACGCGGGGTCGACAGCGCCGACAGGAAGGAGATGCCTTCGCCTTCGCCCTTGATGTAATCGTAGCCCCACTTCCACTGCATGCCGGTGGCCTTGATGGTGATGTCGGCGTTCGAGGTGTCTTTCATGGCGACCACGGTCTTGGTGGCCGGCAGGGCCATCAGCACGACGATCAGGAAAGGCACGACGGTCCAGGCGATCTCGACGGCGGTGCTCTCATGGAAGCTGGCCGACTTGTGGCCCAGCGACTTGCGATGCTTGAGGATCGAATAAAACATCACGCCGAAAACGGCGACGAAGATTACGACGCAGATGGCGATCATCCAGATGTGCAACTGGTAGATGTCGGCCGCGATCGCCGTGACCGGCGTCTGGAAGTTCAGTTGGCGCACTGCAGGGCCGCCGACCATGTCATTGACTGCGAACGTCGAGCCGGCAACAAGCAAGCCGGCGGCAGCCAACAACGTGTGGATTAGGCGCTTCGCGTAGTTCATGTTGTCCTCAAATGCCTGATTAAAATCTGTTAACTTTTCGATTACTACCAGCCCCGGGGGCCTGCCCGGTATCCGTTAAGCTCCCTGGCCAGTTCTCGAGCAAACTCGCGCCGCTTTCGCTCGCTGACGAATCTGCCGACTTCGATGCGCCCGCCGTTCGACTCCAGACCGATCAGCCCGTGCCGCAGGGCAGGCAAGGCTACCCGGGTGCGGTGCGGATCCATTCGGAACTGGCACACGCGCTCGGCCTGTATCAGCTCTACCAGCAGGCCGCTATCACTCAAAGCGACATGCTCACGATCCGTCGCATGGCGACCAAAATAAAGGAAAGCGACAGCGACCGCCGCCAGCTCCAGCGCCGAAAACACCGGCACCAGCCATGCACCACGGATCGCAAAATAGCTCGCAACCAGTAGCGATGCGACGCAAAGCGCCGCATAGGCCCGAGCCAGCTGCGCGGGTGACATCGAGCAATTTCTTTTCAAAATCCACTCACGTGCCGCCATTTGCGCATACCGGTTGTCTGAATACTATTTAGCAGCGAGCCAAAGAAAAACCCGTAGAGTATAAGGGGAAAGAATATATGCCGCCAAGTAAAGACCATATCCCCGTCAGGGAAGAGCATCGAAATTAAAAAAATAAAAACACAAAGTTCATCGGAATTCATCGCTTTTGCGGACCGAAGCGGACAATAGCTTCGCCGCGATGGGTTGTGGTCGGCAAGGGGCGGAATGCATGTCCGTAGATGACCTCGATCGTCAGTCGGATATCTCCGTTTGGATCGCGCGCGTCCTCGAGGGTGCGCCGCACCCGTTGCCAGCGCTGAGGGCCGTCAAGGCCGCGCGCCCGCCCCTCCAGCGGATTACCGCCGAACGCCCGCACGTCGGCGAGCAGTTTGTCGACTGACGCATAGGTAATGGTCAGCTTTTCCATGTCCATCACGGGGGTGGCCATGCCGGCAGCCACCAGCATGTCACCATAATCGTGCAGGTCGACGAAGGGCAGCACACGCCCGGGCAGACCGTTGGCCGCGAACGCGTCGCGCAGTTCGGCGAAGGTGTCGGGACCGAAGCAGCTGAACATCAGCAGGCCGTCCGTCCGCAAAACCCGCGCCCATTCGGCGACAACCTGATGCGGCTGCGGATGCCAGTGCAGCGCAAGATTGGACCATAACAGGTCAATACTGGCGCGTGGCAGCGGCAGGCGAGCAAAGTCGGCGCAGGCCAGGGCGGCCGCATGCATGCCCTGCGGACGGCGACCAAGAAAGCGGCCGATCAGCTTCTGCGCACGCGAACGCGATTGCTCGCCAGATGCCGCCGCAGCGGCCAGCATCGCTGGCGATGCATCCACGCCGATCAGCTGGGCCAGCGGAAAGGCCTGCTGCAGTCCGAGCAGGTCGTCGCCCTCGCCACAGCCGGCATCGAGCACTTGCTGAGGCTGGAGCCGTATCAGTCCGAGCCTCTCGAACATCCGTGCCGCAATCTCCCGGCGCAGGAATTGCGAGTCGGCGCAGCGCGCCGTTCGCAAGAACAGCCGACGCACGGTGGCAACGGAAATCGGCGCGATGCGACGATCTGGGTCAGAGTCGTTCGGGATGACAGGCATGACAGCGCTCAGGCGCAACGGCGCAGGAAGAATGGCCAGCAGTGTACCCCAGTGCCCTTCCAGGAGCCGCCATGATCCAGCCCGGTCCGCAGTTTCGGTCCCGCCTGCGCCAGCTGCAGGCCATGCTGATGACACTGGCCGTGCTGCCATCACGGCTGCTGCCGGGCTGCTGCGCACTTTGCGGCGCGGCGGCCAGCTCGGCGGTCTGTGCCGCCTGCCGTCGCCTCGCGGCCAGTGGCACAGCGGATGGCGCAGGCGCTGAGTTCGGCGCCGCCGGGGGCATCAGCCACGCAAGCGCTCACTGCCGTCAATGCGCGTGCGCCGTTACCCCGCCCGCCCTGCTGTGCGGCCGCTGTCTCACGCACCCGCCGGCCTTCGATGCGAGCTTTGCAGCGACGCGCTATGCACCGCCGGTGGACTTGCTGGTTCAGGCACTGAAGTTTCGTGCGCAGCTGCCACTGGCGCAGGCATTCGCGCAATGGCTGCTGGAGTCGCTGCCCGGGACACTGCCGGAAGGCAGCGACCGGCAGGTCGATGCTGCGCTGCCGAACCAAGGCGCGCTGGCGGTCGCTGGCGACCTGCTGATCGCCGTACCGCTGTCGGCCGAACGACTGGCTGAACGGGGATTCAACCAAGCACAGGAAATCGCCAGGCCGCTGGCACGCGCGCTGCGTCTACCGCTGATCAGCGAGACCTGCGTGCGGGTGCGCGATACGCTGCCGCAATCCGGGCTTGCACTCGCGGACCGGCGGGATAATATGCGCGGCGCGTTTGCCGTGATTCACCGTCAGGCAATCGCCGGAAAACGCGTGCTGGTGGTCGATGATGTGATGACCACCGGACATACCCTCGACGCGCTCGCGGCCTGCCTGAAGCGCCATGGCGCGGCGAGCGTGACCAATCTGGTGTTTGCGCGAACTCCACCGCGCTGAATGCCGCTGATTTCTGGAGACAAGCTTGTTTCACGTTGTACTGGTCGAGCCCGAAATACCGCCCAATACGGGCAATGTGATCCGCCTGTGTGCTAACACCGGCGCGCAGCTGCATCTGGTCGAACCGCTCGGCTTCCCGCTCGACGATGCACGCATGCGGCGCGCGGGCCTCGATTATCACGAGTATGCGCAAATGCGCGTGCACCGCGACTGGTCGGCCTTCCTGGATGCGCTGCAGCCCGATCCGGCGCGCATTTTCGCGTTCACGACCCATGGCTCGTCCCTATTTGCCGATCTGCGCTTTGCGCCCGGCGATGTGTTCGTGTTCGGCTCCGAAACGCGCGGACTGGCGCCCGAATTGCGCGACAGCTTTCCACCGTCGCAACGTATCCGGCTGCCGATGCGGCCGGGGAACCGTAGCCTGAACCTGTCGAATACTGTCGCCATTACCGTCTTCGAGGCATGGCGGCAGCAGGGATTTGCCGGCGGATCATGAACCCGGCGGCGATCGACATGGCGGGCTGGATCGCACAGCGAGTCAGCGGTCAGAACAGCGGCTGAGGTCAAATCCGAAGCCGGATCAGCAGCCTATAATTACGAGATTCATTACATGCCAAGAGGAACATCATGACCCTGCGCCGCCCCCTGGTCCGTTACATCGCCCTGCCGCTGCTGCTCGCCAGTGGCCTGCTGCACGCGCAGGACACGAAGTCCATACAAATCGACAAGGCCGTCGCGCGGGCAACCGTCGGCAAACAGGCCAATGGCGCCGCCTTCCTGCAGATCGAAAACAAGGGCGCCGACGACGCGCTGCTGTCGGCAAGCTCGCCGGTGGCGAGCAAGGTCGAGATTCACACAATGACGATGGAAGGCGACGTGATGAAGATGCGCGCGCTGCCGCAGCTGGACTTGAAAACAGGCCAGAAGCTGGAGATGCAGCCGGGCAGCGGCGCGCACATCATGCTGATGGGCCTGAAAAAGCCACTGACTGTCGGCGACAGCTTCCCGCTGACGCTGAACTTCCGCAAGGCCGGCAAAATCGACACCACCGTCAGCGTGATCGAGATGGGCATGCCGATGAAGAAAAAGAAGGATGGCGACAGCGACATGCATCACCATCATCATCACGAATGAAAATCGGGGCTGAGAACCGGGGCTGAGAACCGAGGCTGAGATTCGCGACTGAAAATCAGGACTGAGACTCGCCACCGGGATTCACGGCAGGCGAAGCGCCTGTCTCCTGGCTGCCTCTTGCCTGCCTTTTATCTGCCTCTCACCTGCCTTTGGCTTTTATTTACGCGCCGGATAGTGCCGCCAGACCTTGCGGCGACCATCGTCGCTGAACAGCACGACATCGTACGCATCGCGACGCGTACCCTCGACTTCCATGCCCGGGCTGCCAACCGGCATGCCCGGCACCGCCAGCCCGCGCGCCTTCGGCCGTTCAGTCAGCAGCCGCCGGATATCGGCAGCGGGCACATGGCCCTCGAGTGCATAGCCATCGATCACGCCGGTATGGCAGGAGCCGAGTGCTTTCGGCACACCAAAGCGGCTGCGATACGGTGCGGTATCGGGCACATCCTGCGCGACGACCTCGAAGCCATTCTGCTGCAGGTGCGCGACCCATTCATGACAGCAACCGCAGGTCGGCGTCTTGTAGACGGTGATCACCGGTTTCTTTGCCGCCCGCACCGACAACGGCAACACAGCGGCCAGTAGCGCGCCGCTCAGGAAAGTACGTCGTTTCATCGCGATCCTACATTCTGAAGTCTGTGAATCACGGCCCCGCCCGCGTCATTTCGACATGGTCGACCGCAGATCAATCACTGTCATTGGCCGGCACACGCGCCTTGCATACGCGCCACGAGAGTCGGTCCGGCGGACAGCGTTTTTTCTCGAGAGATTTCATGTACGGCATGCCGCCCGCAACGGGACAACATGCCGCAGGTTCAGGCTGTTTGCGGCTGCAGACGCGCCATCGCTTCCTTGCGATAACGGTTCAGTTCTTGCACGGTGCCAAAGCTACGCTCGAATAGCAGCGACAGATTGTGCAGGATGCGATCGACGACTTTTTGCTCCCACGCGCCGTCAAACTTGATCTGATTGTCCAGCCAGGCTTCGAGCCAGACCGGGTCAGGCAGACGGCTCTGCACGGTGTCATTCGGGAACAGCGACTGGTTCACATGCAGGTTGGTCGGATGCAGTGCCTTTTCAGTGCGACGCGCCGACGCCATCAGCACGCCGATCTTCGAGAATGCCGCGCGCGCGACATCGCCAAACTGACCCAGCGCTTTTTTCATGTAGCGCAGATAGGCTCCACCATGACGCGCTTCGTCCTGGCTGATGATCTTGTAGATCTGCTTGATCACCGGCTCGGTATGCCAGTCGGCTGCGCAGCGATACCAGTGATTCAGGCGGATCTCGCCACAGAAATGCAGCATCAGTGTCTCGAGCGGCGGCGCCGGATCGAATTCGAAGCGCACGTTATGCAGTTCCTGCTCGGTCGGCACCAGGTCGGGACGGAAGCGGCGCAGGTACTCCATCAGCACCAGCGAATGCTTCTGTTCTTCGAAAAACCAGACCGACATGAAGGCAGAAAAATCGCTGTCATCGCGGTTGTCGCGCAAGAACATCTCGGTGGCGGGCAACGCTGCCCATTCAGTGATCGCATTCATCTTGATCGTCTGCGCCTGTTCGTCGGTCAGTTTCGTACCGTCGAACTGGCCCCATGGAATATCGGTTTCCATGTTCCAGCGCACTTGTTCAAGGGATCGGAAAAGTTCGGGATACAGCATGAGGAGGTTCCGCGTGGATATTGAAAAGTGTCGCGATTTTATCAATAAAGGGTCTCAAACTAAGATGACTGTTCGATGAACGATTAATCTTGTTTCCCTGGCAAGGACTCGCGAACCTTCCTCCGACCCCGGGCTGCATGCCGTCAATGCGTTATCAAAGTGACTCGAGATCGTCCAGCATGTCGGCCGCACGCCGGGCTATAGCTGAGCGCTCACTTTCGCTGAACTTGTTTAGATTCTTGGCCATCAGCGCGGTTCGCGGGCTAGCCGCCAGCTCACGCTGATGACGTTCAATGAAAGCCCAATACAGGGTCGTGAACGGACAAGCATCCGATCCGGTGCGTGCGGTCGGCTTGTAACGACAGCCGTTGCAATAATTGCTTTGCCGCTGGATATAGGCACCGCTGGCGATATAGGGCTTGCTGGTGAACCGCGGTCCGCACGCATGCAGTGCCATGCCGGCCGTGTTCGGCAGCTCGACCCATTCGATTGCATCGACATACACGGCCAGAAACCAGTCCTCCACCTGCTGCGGCGACAGCTGTGCGAGCAGCGCGAAATTGCCCAGCACCATCAGCCGCTGGATGTGGTGCGCATAGCCGTAATCCAGCGTCTGCCGCAGGCAGTCACGCACGCAGGCCATGCCGGTATCGCCCGTCCAGAACCACGCGGGCAAGACGCGCTGATGCGCATAGTGATTGGCGTCGCGCATGGCCGGCATGTCGAGCCAGTACACGCCGCGGATGAATTCGCGCCAGCCAAGAACCTGGCGAATGAAACCTTCGGCATCGGCAAGCGGGACGCGGCCGCGCTGACACGCTTGCTCGGCGGCGGCAACCACCTCGCGCGGATCGAGCAGATGCAGGTTCAGGGCCACCGACAACAGGGAATGCCAGCCGGTCGGGGTCTCTGTCCACATCGCGTCCTGATATTTGCCGAACTGGATCAGTCGCGTGTCGATGAAGACCCTCAGCGCCTCAAGTGCCTGTGTACGCGTCACGGGCCAGTTGAAGTGCGCAAGCGACCCGGGATGGGCGCTGAAATGCCGCTCGACGAGATCGAAGACTTGCTGCGTCAGCTCGTCCGGCACAAAACCGGCTGGCGGCGGAATCGCGCCCGGTCCGCTGCGCTTCGGGTAGGGGCTGCGATTGTCTGTATCGAAATTCCACTGCCCGCCAGCGGGCTCATCGCCCTCCATCAGCACACGGTGGCGACGACGCATCTCGCGATAAAAAAACTCCATGCGCAGTTCGCGCTTGCCACGCGCCCAACGCGCGAACTCGGCGCGGCTGCACAGAAAATGCGTATCGTCGACCCAATGCAGCGGGACGCCTTCGGCCTCACAGGCTGAAGCAATGGCCTGCTGCATCCGCAGTTCGCCTGCTTCCAGCAATTTGAGCGAACGCGGACGATGGCGACGTAATGCATCGCGCAGACGCTGGCCGAAGTCCGGCGGCGCATCGGCATCCAATGCGACGTAATCCAGCGCCCAGCCGTTGGCGGCGAGTTCCTGCGCGAAATGACGCATTGCGGACAGGAACAGCGCAATACGCGCCTTGTGAGACCATACCGCGCTTGCTTCGCCGGGTGCTTCGATCATCAGCACGACGTCCTGCGCAGGATCCAAGTCGGCCAACGCCGGGCTGGACAAGGTCAGCTGGTCGCCCAGCACCAATATCAGATCACGCATGCAAGATTGTCGATTCGGTTAATTTTTGGCGGTAGCAAGCACTAGCACTCTTACGATTTGGAAAGCATGAATATTTGCCCGTACACAACGTCACAAAGTTCCTCAAGATGCGCTAGAATGACTGCGCAGTCTAAATTAAAACCTATGGGTATTCCAGCAATGAAGATAGCCGCTCTTCCTGCCAGAAAATTTGCTCCGTGGATGCTTGTCAGCCTGTTCGCTTTGCTGACGCTGCTGACCCTGCTGCCGCGTGTCAGCCAGGCCGCAAGCTGCCCCGCCCTGCTGAACCACCAGTTCAGCCGCCTGCAGGATGAAGCACCGCAGGACCTGTGCCAATACGCGGGAAAAGTCACGGTGGTCGTCAATACCGCCAGCTATTGCGGCTTCACGTCGCAGTACGAGGGACTGGAAAAACTGTACGCGAAGTATCAGGGCAAGGGGCTAGTGATTCTCGGCTTCCCGTCTAATGATTTCTCGCAAGAGCCGGAAGAGAACAAGAAGATTGCCGATTTTTGCTACAACACCTACGGCGTTAAATTCCCGATGTTCTCAAAAACCTCGGTCAAAGGCCGGAACGCGAATCCGCTGTTTGCCGCCCTGAAAAAAGCCGGTGCCAAAGAGCCTGGCTGGAATTTTTACAAGTACCTGATTGGCCGCGATGGCAAGCTCGTGGGCGGCTACAGCAGCATGACGCGCCCCGACGACAAAGAGTTTGTCGCCGCCATCGAAAAGGCACTGGCTACTCAATAACGGCTTTTAGTACCTCTGACAACACGGCTGCGCACAGGCGCACTAACGCCGACAGTCAGGCCCGTACGGCAAGTCGATGCAACAACGTCATGGGTGTTTTGTGAGTCGCACTTCGCAAAACACCGCAGGCTGGATTGCACGGCCTGGCCCAAGTTTTTTGCTGCGATGCCTCCCGGTGCAGACCGGTGGCATGTCGGGGCGATCTTCCCCCCAACCCGTATTTCACTCCGACGGGCATCGCGCTTTTTTATTCTGACCGACAAGGCATGTAATGAAGATTGCAGTGATCGGCGCAGGCGTCTCCGGATTGTCTGCCGCGTGGCGGTTGTCGTGCGAGGGACATGAGGTGTCCTTGTATGAAGCGGGTGCCTATTTCGGTGGCCACGCAAATACGGTCGACATCACGCTGGACGGCAAACGCTTCGGCGTCGATACCGGCTTCCTGGTCTTCAACCATCGCACCTATCCGAATCTGGTTCGCGTGCTCGGCGAACTGGACGTACATACGACGGCCACGGACATGTCGTTTTCGGTGAAGATGCCGGTCGCCAGCGGCAGCGGACAACGCACGCTCGAATGGGCCGGCGCCAATCTCGGCACCGTGTTTGCACAAAAGCGCAATCTGGGCAGCGTTCGCTTCTGGCGCATGCTGCGGGACATACTGCGCTTTAACCGCGAAACCACCCAGCTGGCGCTGAGCCCCGGCGTAATCGACGAGACGCCGCTCGGCCACTTCCTCGACGCAGGCGGCTACAGCGCCGAATTCCGTGACTGGTATTTGCTGCCCATGGCTGGCTGCATCTGGTCTTGCCCGACCGAGCAGATGCTCGCGTTCCCGCTGGCGACCTTCGTGCGCTTCTGCCATAACCACGGACTGATTCAGGTAAACAACCGCCCGAAGTGGCATACCGTCACTGGCGGCTCGCGCCACTATGTGCAAAAGATGTTGGGTGCGATCGCCAACAAGTATCTGTCGACGCCGGTGAAATCGATCACGCGTATTCCGGTAGGCACGCTGCAGCAGGTACGCGTTGAATCGGCACACGGCGCACAACTGTATGACCATGTCGTGCTCGCTACCCACAGCGACCAGTCACTGGCGCTGCTGCATGACGCTGATGAGGACGAGCGCAGCGTGCTGTCTGCTATCGCCTACCAGCCGAACCGCGCCGTACTGCATACCGACGCCCGCTGCCTGCCGGAACGACGCAATGCATGGTCAGCGTGGAACTATGAGAGCGCCGGTGCGGCCGAGCCGCGCGTCTGCGTGCACTATCTGCTCAACAAGCTGCAGCCGCTACCGGTGGATACGCCAGTGATCGTGTCGCTGAATCCGATTCATGCGCCGGACCCGGCGACCGTACTCGGCGAGTTCGACTATGCGCACCCGGTTTTCGACAGTGCCGCGATCGCCGCACAGCGACGGCTGTCTATGCTGCAGGGCAAGCGCCATGTCTGGTTTGCCGGCGCATGGACAGGCTACGGTTTCCATGAAGACGGCCTAATCTCTGGACTGACAGCGGCTGCTGCTATCGCGCAGCTCGGACAAGCGCAAGCGCTGCGGGCGGCCTGACCACGGGAGGCGTCATGGATCCGATGGCGAAACCGATGCTCAGCGTTGGCCAGGTCCGGCACGAACGCGTGCGTCCGGCGCACAATGCCTTCAGCTATGGCGTGTTCACCCTGTTGCTGCCGCTGCGCTCGCTCGGCGATGCGCCACTCGGCACCCACCTGTGTTCGCGCAATCGTTTTAACCTGCTGTCTTTCCACGACCGCGACCATGGCGACGGACAGACGCCGCTGCTGCGCTGGATCGACGAGCTGCTGAAAGGCGAGGGCATCTGCGATGCCGACGGCGAAATCTGGCTGCAGACCTTTCCGCGCGTGCTCGGCTACGTATTCAACCCGGTATCGTTCTGGTTCTGCCACCGCCGCGACGGCAGCCTGCGCGCGATTGTCTGCGAAGTGAACAACACCTTCGGCGAACGCCATTGCTATCTGCTCGACCAGGGCCGCACGCTGCGCTGGGGCGAGCCACTGGCGGCGACCAAGGTCTTTCATGTATCGCCGTTCTGCGATGTCGAAGGCAGCTACCGTTTCCGTTTCATGCGCACCGTCCGTCCCGAAGGCGGACAGCCGGTCGAGCGTACCGTCGCGCGTATCGATTATTACAACGATGATGGCCCGCTGCTGCTCACCAGCGTATCCGGCGTGTTGCGCCCGCTCGGCGACGCTGCTGCACTGCTGGCCTTTGTGCGCCATCCGATGATGACCCTGGGTGTGATCGCACGCATTCACTGGCAGGCCCTGAAGCTGTTCGCCAAACGCGTTCCCTTCTTCCGCAAGCCGCTGCCTCCCACGAAAGCCCTGAGCCGATGAACAAAACCGCTTCCGCTACCCTAGAGCTCGACCAGCCCGACGGCGCCGACCAGCACCCGCACCATCGGCCGCCCCAGCTTGTCCATCCGCGCGCCGACCAGCGTGCAAGCCGCACTGACCAAAACGACCGCCTGCCCGCGGTGATTCCGGCGCAAGCTCGCGTCGTGCTGAAAATGCTGCGCCATATCGAGTACGGTGCATTGCGTGTGATCTGTCCCGACGGCAGCATGCTGTCGTTTGGCAGCGGTGCGACGCCGATATCGATCCGCCTGAAAAACTGGCACCCCTGCATCGCCGCGGTGAAATCCGGCGATATTGGCTTCGCCGAGAGTTACATCGCCGGCGACTGGCAAACGGATGATCTGGCGGGACTGCTGCAGGTGTTGATCCATAACCGCAAACGACTGGAATCGGTCATCTACGGCAGCTGGTGGGGCGGTCTGCTGTACCGACTGCGTCACGTGTTCAACCGTAACTCGAAGGCCGGCAGCCGGCGCAACATTCACGCGCACTACGACATCGGCAACCGCTTCTACCAGCTGTGGCTGGATCCATCGATGACCTACTCAAGCGCGCTGTTCACGTCGCCCGAATGGACGCTGGAACAGGCGCAGCAAGCGAAATATGCGCGCATCCTCGAGCAGCTGGAGCTATCTGACGGTGCACGTGTTCTCGAGATCGGCTGCGGCTGGGGCGGTTTTGCCGAGATGGCCGCGCAACATGGCGCGCATGTAACCGGACTGACACTGTCAACCGAGCAGCTCGAGTTCGCGCGCCGGCGGCTGAGTAACGCCGGTCTGGCCACACAGGCGGATCTGCGTCTACAGGACTATCGCGACGTCGAGGGCGAATTTGACGCGATCGCGTCAATCGAAATGTTCGAGGCCGTCGGCGAAGCTTATTGGGACAGTTATTTCGCGTGCATTGCGCGTCGCCTGAAGTCCGGCGGTCGCGCCTGCATCCAGACCATCACGATTGATGACGCGCTGTTCGATCGCTATCGCAAGGGCAGCGACTTCATCCAGCAATACATCTTCCCGGGCGGCATGCTGCCGTCGCCGACCGTGTTCCGCGCGCATGCGCGCCGGCACGGGCTCGACGTCGTCGATGAACTAGCGTTCGGCACGGACTACGCGCGCACGCTGGCCGAATGGCACCGCGCGTTCGAGCGCCAGCTTCCCGCGGTGCGCGCGCAGGGCTTTGACGAGCGCTTCATTCGCACCTGGGCGTTCTATCTCGCGTATTGCGAAGCCGGCTTTTTTGCAGGCAGCATCGACCTGTATCAGTTCACGCTGCAGAAGCAGTGAGGGAGTCATCGGATGCCTAGGCTTCGCCGCTGGCTGATGCCACTGGCCTGTGTCATCGCGCTGTATTGCGCACCGGTTGCCGCTGCGCAGCCACGCGATCTGCTGCCGCAGGCATCGGTGATGGGCAGCGGTAGTTTCCGTTGGTTCGGGCTCAAAGTGTATGACGCCCGGCTGTGGGCAGATCGACGCGCATTCAGCGCGGAAGCCTGGAGTCGTAGCGCGCTCGCACTCGAACTGACCTATGCGCGCACGCTCGACGGCAAGCGTATCGCCGAAGCCAGTGCTGATGAAATGAAGAAGCTTGGCCTCGCCAACGCCGAACAGCAACGCACGTGGCTGGAAGCGATGAAGCAAGTGTTCCCGAATGTGCAGGAAGGCACGCAACTGATCGGCCTTTATCAGCCGGGGCAGGCAACCCGGTTCTTCCTGGATGGCGCGGCCATCGGCGAGGTGGCCGATCCGGAGTTCGGCCCGGCCTTTTTCGCGATCTGGCTGCATCCACGCACCACCGCGCCCAAGCTGCGCGCCGCCTTGCTGGGCAAGTCATGAAGTATTCGCTCGGCCAGCTGTTGGCCTACGGCTTGTTCGGCATGCCGCTGGCCCTGGTGGCGCTGCCGGTGTATGTGATGGTGCCGCAGCTGTACGCGGCCAGTCTCGGCATGCCGCTGGCGACCGTTGGCGCGGTACTGCTGGCGGCGCGCGTGCTGGATGCATTCATCGATCCGCCGCTCGGGCGCTGGATCGATCGTGCGCGACAGAGCCGCGGCCATGCCGGCTTCGTGCTGCTGGCATTGCCGCTGCTGCTGGGCGGCTTCGTCGCGCTGTTCTATCCACCCGATACCGGCGGAGCCACGCTGATCGCATGGTTCGGCGCCAGCCTGGTGCTGGTCTACCTCGGTTACTCGATAGCGACGATTGCCCACAACAGCTGGGGCGCGAGCCTGACGCAAGAACGTGGCGAGCGCAGTCGGCTTACCGCGGTGCGCGAAGCCTGCGCGCTGGCCGGTGTGGTGCTGGCGGCAGCCCTGCCGACAGTGGCCGGCATGGACGCACTGACGATCGTATTCGCGCTGCTGTTGCTGACAACGGCGGCTCTCCTGTGGCGGCGCGCGCCGCGCATCAGGCTGGCCGTCGGCGCCCCGGCCAGCGATCACGCTGCGGCAGGAGACGGCCGGCGCATCTGCGACGATGCGCCGGCGCTCGGCGAGCCGCACGGCACCGGCTGGCTCGCGCCGCTGGCGGGTCGGCGTTTCCGCTGGCTGTTCGCGATATTTGCCGTCAATGGCATTGCAGCGGCGATACCGGCAACGCTGTTCCTGTTTTTCGCGTCGGACCGGCTGCAGTTGCCGCAGCATGCGGGCAGTTTCCTGCTGCTGTACTTCGGCGCTGCTGCCATCACGCTACCGCTGTGGTCGCGGCTGGCGGCCCGCATCGGCGAGGCGCGCGCATGGCTGTACGCGATGGTACTGGCGATCATGGCTTTTGCCTGGACCGCGACCCTGGGCCCCGGCGATCTGCTGCCCTTTGCGCTGGTCTGTGCTGCGACAGGCGCTGCGCTGGGTGCCGATCTTGCGCTGCCGCCGGCATTGCTGGCCGGTGTGATCGGCGACGCCGGCCATGCCGGAGCGCACGAAGGCAGTTACTTCGGACTGTGGAGCTGGATGACAAAGATGAACCTGGCGCTGGCCGCTGGCATCGCGCTACCTTTACTCGGATGGCTTGGCTACGCACCGGGCACCACCGATGAAGGCGGACTGGCCGCACTGTCGGTCGCGTACGCGCTGCTGCCGTGCGCGCTGAAAGCCGGCGCAGCACTATTGCTATGGAAGGCACCTCTGCATGACGTTTAAAAGGAAACAAGATCATGAGCAACTCACGATGGCGCGCACTCGCGCTGGCCGGTCTGCTGCTGTTGTCCGGATGCGGTGCGACGATGCAAGCCGCTGATTACGCGGCCGAGCAGCCTAAGCTCGACCTGAAGACCTACTTCAGCGGTACGGTCGATGCATGGGGCATGTTTCAGGATCGCTCCGGCAAGGTGATCAAACGCTTTACGGTCGTGATGGATTGCCGCTGGGACGGCGACACCGGCGTGCTCGACGAACATTTCACCTATTCGGACGGCACCAAGCAGCGACGTGTATGGACGCTGAAAAAGACCAGCGACGGCCGCTATGTCGGCACGGCGTCGGATGTGATCGGCGAAGCGACCGGTGAGATCGGCGGCAACGCGTTCAACTGGAAGTACACGCTCGCACTGCCGGTCGACGGTCGGGTGTATCACGTCAACTTTGATGACTGGATGTACCTGATGGATGAGAATGTGATGCTCAACCGCGCAGTGATGAGCAAGTTCGGTTTCCGCCTCGGCGAGGTCACCCTGTCATTCAAGAAGCGGGCGGCAGGATGATGTCCTTGCAGTCTTCGCCGAACCCTGCCGTGCAGGCGCCTGCGTCGGCGCGCCGGCGCGGCTGGTCGATGAATCCGCGCATCCGCGACTGGCGCGGCAAACGCGTCTGGGTCATCGGCGCCTCCACCGGCATTGGCGCGGCGACCGCGCGGCTCTTGCTGGAGAAGGGCGCGCATGTGGCATTGTCCGCGCGACGCGAGCAGCCACTGCAGGATATCGCGCAAGCGCATCCGCAGGCCCTGGTGTTGCCGCTGGACGTGACCGTGGCTGGCCAGGTGGAACAGGCACGTGATCGCTTGCTGGAACAATGGCAGGGCATCGACCTGGTGCTGCTGGTGGCGGGCGCCTACAACGAAATGCGCGCCGATTGTATCGATCTCGACACCGTCGACCGCATGCTGGACCTGAACCTGCGTGCGGTATTCCGCTGCCTGTCGGCGGTATTGCCGACACTGCTCGCGCAGCGCGAGGGCAGCATCGGCATCGTGTCGTCCGTGGCAGGCTATTCTGGTTTGCCGAAGGCGCTGGTGTATGGGCCGACCAAGGCCGCACTGATCAATCTTTCCGAGTCGCTGTACTTTGACTTGCGCCCGCAAGGCATCGGCGTCTATCTGATCAACCCCGGCTTCGTCGCCACACCGGCGACTGCTCAAAATGAATTCGCCATGCCCGGCCTGATCAGCGCGGAATGCGCCGCCCACGAAATCGCCGATGGCATTGAGCGCGGCCGCTTCCATATTCATTTCCCGAAACGCTTCACCAACTGGCTGCGCTTCGCACGCCTGTTACCCTACCGGCTTTACTTCCCACTGATCCACAAGGTCACCGGACTATGAGCGATGACGCGCGTCTGGCGCGGCTGATCGACTGCTTCGAGTCGATCGCCCCGCATACACTGCCGCGACTGGCCGAGGTCTACACAGATGATGTGTACTTCAAGGATCCGTTCAACGAAGTGCGCGGGCTGTCGGCGGTGACACAGATCTTCGCGCACATGTTCGAACAGGTCGATGCGCCGCGTTTCGTGATTACCGGCAGCGTTTTGCAGGATGACGAAGCTTTCGTGACCTGGGATTTTCGCTTCCGCATGAAACGCTTCGCGCGCGACGAGCAGTGCATCCGCGGCGCAAGCCACCTGAAATTCGGCAGCGACGGACGCGTGGCCTTTCACCGCGACTACTGGGACGCGGCCGAGGAACTCTACGAAAAACTACCGGTGCTGGGCGCGCTGATGCGCGCGCTCAAGCGCGCAGCACGCCGCTGATTCAGGACCTCGGCGCGCGCTTGCGGGCACCGGCCGACGCAGTCGCGTTGAGGACCGCGCTGGCTGTCGCTTTCGATGCTGGTTTAGGTGCCGTCTGAGATGCCAGTTTCGATGCGGGTTTCGACGACACTTTCCCGGCTGATTCAGCGGCGGATTTTGGGGCGTTCTTGGTGCCGGTCTTGGTACTGGTCTTGGTGCCTGTTTTTGCGCGGGACTTTGTCGCTGTCCTCGTCCCGGTCTTGGCCGCCGTCTTCGACTTGCCTGTGGCGCGGCGCTTGCCAGCCGGTTTCTTCTCCGGCGTCAATGCCTGACTGACAGCATTCGAAAACTGTTCCTGCACCGTGTTCCACCAGGCTGCCGGACTGGCGAACTGCGCTGCCATGGCCGCCGCATCCGGAAACCCGCCAGCAGCGCCCGCTGAGGTCGACTCATCGCTTACCTCGGTGCCCGCTGGCTCGGCCGACGTCGCCGGCTTGTTGAACGGCGAGTCGAACGATGGAGCAGACGACGAAGCGGACGGCTGGAAGGGTGACGCGGACGACGCGAAAGATGTGCCGAACGGCGAGTCGAAATTCGGCATGCTGTCAAATGAGGGCGGCGCCGCTGCCGCACTCGCAGCGTTGGCGGCATTCGTGAAGCTCTGTCCCATCGAACGCAAAGCGTTCAGCGTCGCGCTCTGAACCTCGAGTGCCTGTATCGTACTGCGCAACATGTTCATATTCATCTGCAGCCACGACTCGACCGCCTTCAGATCGGCGATCTGCTTGTCGATGTCTTCCGGCGACAGCGAGGGCATGCTCATGCCGGGCAGCTTCATCGACGCCCACAGGTTCTTCACGAACTCCATTGTGTCGCCCATGGCGTTCGCACCGGGCATGCCGTTCGTATCATTGCCGGACATGATCTCCTCCGAAATCGGAACTGAATGCGGCTAGGGTAGCAGATCGTGCCGCGCAGGCGAGCGCTTCGAAAGCCTGCGCCCTGTTTGCTCAAGCGATGCATGAACCAGCCAAACCATTACACTAGCGAGATGCCTCTGTTCCCCGCCTTTATCCGCCGCAGCTCGTTCGCGAAGCGCCGGCTCGGCATCGTTGTCGCGATGCTGTTGCTCACTGTGCTCGCGCATCTGGCGGCGATTGAGTGGCTGAAAAACGAGCTACGGATGATTACGCTCGACGGCGACGACGAAGATGAATCGACGATCAGCGTGATGCTGCAGCCAGCACCGCCGCCGGTACCGGAATCGCTACCGCAGGCGGTGCCCACCTTGCCCCCCGTCAAGCGTAGCGAGCCGGTCGCTGCCGTACCCGTCATGCCAACGCCGGCACCGGTACCCGTGCCCGCCGACCCGGCGCCACCGGCCGACAGCCTGCCGGAGCCCGGCGCGCCGAGCGTCGTCGCTGAGGCATCACCCTCCGCGCCGTCCGGTACGCCGGCGAATGCCTCGGACGCGGCGACTGCGGCAAATGCCAGTGACAGCATCGCCGATACGTCGGCACCCGCGCTGTTCACTCGTGTCAGCCCACCGCCGCCAGTCGACCTGAGCTTTGATGTGGTCGCCGTTCGCAAGGGCACACGCACTGCCGGCAACGGGGCGATGCAGTGGCGACACAATGGTCAGAAGTACACGCTGACGGTCGAAGTTGGTGTGCTGTTTTTCACGCTGCTGACCTACCGCAGCGAGGGTGAGCTCGGCAAGATCGGCATCGTGCCGGAGTTGTACGCTGAAAAACGCATCGGCCGTTCGGAAACAAATACGCATTTTCATCGGCAGCGCCAGCAAATCAGCTTCTCCGCATCGACCGCTGTCGCCGCAGTGCGCGGTGGCGAGCAGGATCGCGGCAGCTGGATCTGGCAACTGGCATCGCTCGGTCGAGGAGACCCCGACAAATTCGAGCCGGGTCTGGTGTTCGAGATGATGGTGGCCGGCACCAAGGCGGTCGATACCTGGCGCATCTATGTAAACGGCCGTGAAAATGTCACGCTATCCGGCGGCAGCGTGTCAGCATGGCGCTTGTCCGTGATCCCCGGGTCGGCAAGTTTTGAACGGCAGTTCGACCTGTGGCTCGCGCCGGACCGCGACTGGTATCCAGTACGCTTGCGACATGAAGACAAAAACGGCAACAGCATCGATATGCAACTGACGAAGATCCAGGCAAAGAATGAAAGCTGAACTGAACAAGACTCTGGCCGGCACGCTGCTGCTGGCGTCACTGGTCGCCACGCCGCTGGGTCTTCCCGCCGGCGCCGCCCTGGCCGCTACGACGCAGGAGGTCGCAGCACCGATCAAGCCGCCGCCGGCAGCGTTGCTGCAATACAAGGCGCGCGCCGATGTGCGCGGACTGTCCGTCGATGGCGAAAGCCGGATCGACTGGACCTGGAGCGACAAGCAATACCGGCTGACGCTGGAAACCCGTACGCTGCTGACCGGCGTGCTGCTCGCCGACAGTAGTGAGGGTCATTTCGACGATCAGGGACTCGCGCCGGACAATTATTCGGCCCGGCGGCTGGGCAAAGGGCGCGCGGTCGCGCGCTTTGATCGCGTCAAGGGCGAGATCGACTTTGCCGGAAATGGCGCGTCACGTCCGTTGCACGGCGGCGAGCAGGATCGTGTCAGCGTGCTGTGGCAACTGCTATCAATGATTCGCTCGCGCCCCGACGACTTCACGACCGATACGCGCTGGCGCTTCTTTGTTGCGGGCCATCGCGGCGGTGACGACTGGACTTTCGAAGTCAAGGAGCGGACACGATTACGCTCGGCATTCGGCGAGATCGACACCCTGCGTCTGTCTTATGTGCCGGAAGACGCGTCGTCAAAGACCCGGGTCGATGTCTGGTTTGCGCCATCGCAGGAATGGTTTCCGGTGCGCATACTCTTTACCGAACCCAATGGCGACTACGTTGATCAGACGCTGGAATCGGTGAAACGGAAATAACGATGAAGCGCGAATGAGGGTGATGCACCGATGAGCTTGAGGCGACCATGAGCAACGCCGCGCTGGTACTGTTCTCCGGCGGACAGGATTCGGCCACCTGTCTTGCGTGGGCGCTCGAACGCTTCGAGCGCGTGGAGACCTTGGGTTTCGATTATGGACAACGCCATGCGATCGAACTGAAGATACGTCCGGCGCTGCTGACCGCGATGCGTACGCTGAAGCCGCACTGGTCGCAGCGGCTGGGTGACGATCATTTGCTCGACCTGTCCGTGCTGGGCAGCCTGTCCGATACCGCGCTGACCCGCGACGCAGCCATCGCGATGCAGGCCAACGGTCTGCCGAACACTTTTGTCCCGGGCCGTAACCTGCTGTTTCTGACACTGGCCGCCGCACTCGCTTACCGGCGCGATATCGGCTTGCTGGTCGGCGGCATGTGCGAAACCGACTATTCCGGCTATCCGGACTGCCGCAACGACAGCTTGCAGGCGCTGCAATCGGCGCTGCGCTTGGGCATGGCCAACGATGTGACGATCGCAACGCCGCTGATGTGGCTGGACAAGGCCGCCACCTGGAAGCTCGCTGAAGAACTCGGCGGCATGACGCTGGTGGAACTGATACGCAGCGGCACGCATACCTGCTACCTGGGCGAACGCGGTGAATTGCACGACTGGGGCTATGGCTGCGGGCGCTGCCCCGCCTGTGAGCTGCGCGCCCGCGGTTACCACGCTTACCGGCAGGCGGTGAAACAACCATAGCCTGCCGGTAAGCGCGTTGCATGGCCTTCAGGCGATCGCGAGCTCACTGGTCAATGGCGTCACGCCGCTGACACCGGTGAGGGCGACAAGCACCGATCCGTCATCGACCGGGGGCTCCCAAGCGGTGCCGAATGCCGCATCGACTGTAGCGTCGAATCGGTCCCATGCCTGTTGCAGCGCGCGTTCGGTGCCGGCAAGTACCTTCGTCTCGGTCGTGACGGCCGGCGAATAGTCGCTGGTGACTTTCACCATATTGCCAACACCGATCAGCTCCATGTCCGCGAATGCATGCTCGTAAACCTTTGAGCGGTCCACATCCAGCGCATTGCCGGTACCGTACACTTCGATCACGTGGCCGTAGCCCTGAGTCTCGAGTCGGGCGTCACCGGTCAGCGTGATCTTGCTGCCCGTCCCGGTGAGCTCCAAGCCGGCTCCTTCATCGAGCGTGATCGTCGCCGCACTCACTGTCAGCTGATTATCTTCGCCAAACACGCTGATGGTGGTGCCCTTGCCGGTTGATGTCATGACCAGCTCGGCGTCGCCTGCAAGCACGACCTGATGCTTGGCTCCCGTGAGATTGAGCTCTGCACCTTCGGTGACCGCGATGAATGCGCCGGTCAGTGTGGCTTTATTGTTGTCACCAGCCACGGTCAGCGTGCCGCCACTGGCATTGCCAGCGAGGGTGGCATCACCGGCCATCGAAATATCATTGTTCTTGCCGTTCAGCGTGACGCTGGCATCCGCTTCGATGCTGATATCCGCATTGCTGGCATGGATGGTGTGGCCGCCCCCAGACACGGTGATCTCGCTGTCTTTCGATTTCGCAACCGCTGTCAGGGTATTGGCTGTTCCGCCGAGATCCACTTTGGCATAGCTACCGATCGAGATCTTATTGCGACTGCCATCGACCTCGATATCGACCTCGCCTTTGCTGGCGTTAATCGTGTTGGCATCGCCGTGGACCTCGATGAAGGATGTTCCCGTGCCGGTGTTGACGACATTCTGGCTGCCATTCACGATGAAATGTACCGATCCGTCATTGCCATTCAGGGTAGCGCCCCCATTACCGATCAATAGTGACTGGCCTGCATTACCTGCATTAAGCACATCGCCCGCCCCACCAATCAGCACGTTGACACCGCTGAGTGAGGCATTGACCTTCTGCGCACCGGCGTCCTTGAGCACTTCGATGACTTTGCCGTCCGCTGTACGCAAGGCAGTCGCCTGATCGGACAAATAGACATGAGCGACCGGCGCATGATCTCCGAAATTGAAAAGCACTTCCGCGACTTCACCGGTATAGCTGATACCTTTGCGTACGCCGGTATAGCTGGTGGTGCTCAGCACCATATTCCCGTTGTCATACTGGTTGCGTTCTTCGATGCGATTCAGGTCGATCGACTGGATGCCGAAATGGCCCAGCTTGTGCAGTTCACCGGTGTCGGTCACGCCATTGGCATTAATGTCGGTCCACAGGCGGAGATCGGCAAATGCCTTGTCATTCTTGTCGATACGGCCATTGCGCTTGTTATCCAGCTCAGCGAGTGCGGCGAATCCCGTGCTTGCGCGTGCGGACATCTGCTCCGAAAACATTTCGGACACGTTATCGATCTTGCCGTTTTTGTTTTTGTCGATAACGAGAAACCCATGGTCGGCGGAAATCCAGCCCGTTTTATCGCGATCACCATCGCCATCCATATCGAAGCGCACCTTCGATCCGGACAGGTTGGTGGTATGCACTGCACCGCCACCGAGTTTCAGTACCAGCGGATCGATATAACTGAAGAAATAATCCGATTGCGAGCCGTACCCGTAGGATCCATAAGACCCGGAGGATCCGAAGTACGAGAAGTCGGAGCTCCATGAATAGGACGAGCCATAATCCGATGTACCGCCATAGGGAGCGGTGTAATACACAGGCTCGGGAACATATTCATAGCTATCTGGAGACGCATAGGAAAACCAAGGATCAATATTGGGCAGTTCCCAGTCATCGGCCCAGAAATCAGGTCGCCAGTTGGCCTCTTGGATGACGTCGCCCAGATCATAGGCAGCGAGTGTCTGGTCGTTACCGTAGTACCAGAAGTTCTCCAGTGACGAATCGACACGCTCCCAATGGTATGGTTCGATCAGGATGGGATCCACGTTGCCGAACCATGTATCGAATTCGTCTAGCGCGTGGGGGTCCAAGGCGACGTTGAGAGAGTCGAACAGATCAAAGGAAGAGAAATCGGCTGCGTCCGGGTCGACTGCAGGCAATTCCGGCGAAGCAGGAAACTCTAGGGCGAGAGACCCCAATTCAGCAAATTGATCGAGCTTCTCCTGAGTCAGCGATCCGACGATTACACCATTAAGATCCTCTTCGCCGTAAGTGAAATGTGTGATCTCCGTGACCGAGGAATCCAGATTCATCGAAAGTTGAGTCTCATCGTAGATGACTCCATTCGAATCAGTACTTGCCTGTGAAAATTCAATATGCTCAAAGCTCGAATCCAACTTGATCAATATTAACCCATCATCGGCATGGCGACCAAGGATTAGCCGGCCAGCAGAGTCAATTTCAAGAGAATATTCGAATGAATCATTGCTTGTAATTGGCACATAATTTTCTTTTGAGTAAAAATCCATAAAATCAATAATAATTTCACTTATTGCGGATCTAATTTCATTAGAAATGATTGATGTCCCATCAACGTATGCAAGTTTCAATCCGAACGCTGTCAAAGCCATTGCTGCATACGGCTTTTCTTCGCTTTCAAGCAAAGGAAAAGAGTTGACTATTTTTTTGACAAACTCCAAATCGGCGCGTGCTATCAAAATAGCCTCATCAGGCTTTCCATCCGCCAATCCGTAATCTACGTCGTGACGCTTACAAGCCAGATCAAGCTTGCTATCAGAATAGGTACCATTCGCATTAATTAGTTTATGCACCTGTCCATTAGTTAATTTTTCGATACTCATATTAGAATTGGCTTCTCCATTCGACCACCCTGGGCCGCAATACTTTCCCCATCGGGGGATCAACGCTGAAAGACCGTTAACATCTACTCGACTGACAGATGGAGTTGCACTGATCATTTAGACCTCACAAGAAAGTCAGCATAGAAATGCAACAGAACTCAGCGGCGTCTCGTTAGATAAATCACGCGCAACGTCGATATACAACTCAGTAACTGCAATACATAGCGACGTAACTAAGCCACCTCTCTAACAAGACAAGTGCTTAGTTCTGTATGCGCAGGAAACGTGCGGAATCGGGGGGGGGAAGAGAAACTGGAACCCAGCGTTCCTCTAGAAGGTCGAAAATGCCTAGACTATTTTTTACATCAGGTGATGAAGCTGACGTCGTTGGATAGAGAAAAACGATATAGGCATCCGTCGGGGAGACAGAAATGCTTGCCATTCCTTGCCTCGCTAACATCGGAATTCTCCAATGCCGAATTTCGCCGTCTTCGTTCGTCTCGACAATCGACAAGCCATGTGATTTTGTCGATCCCAATACGAAAGTTCGCCCGCTTTTACTGAATGTCGGAGAAGTCGCTGACGGAATCGATGAAAATTTTGGTTTGGGGAATTCGTGCACACCTCGCCGGAACAAATATACTTCGCTGGAACCAAACTTTTCCGCATACGAACCCATGCTGGTGATAAATTCAGCTGGGCCAAATGCATCAGCAACCAGTTCACTGTTATTTTTATATTTCAGACCATTTACAAAATAAAATTTGTAAGTACCTGCAAATAGTGCGTCTTTTCCCGAAATTAAGTCGAATTCATGAATGTCAAAATCCATGAATGTGGTTTTGCTATGTGGACGCCGAACTCGGCCCGAAACCCAGTAAGCGACCTTGCTTTCATCAGGTGCCAGAGTCGGATATCTAATCCGCCCTTTAGGTGCAGAAACTATTCGAAAGCCTGTACCATCAACACGCAGCATGAAAATCTCACTTGCGGCATATGAGCGCACTTTTTCTTCATACGAGTTGTTTTCGGGAAGTTTTGTTCTGACTCCAACAATCCATGTACCCGTAGACGAAAATTGAGCATCTGCATAAATGAAGCCAGCTGGAAGGGCATACCGTTGGTAGGACCTATTTATCTGGTTATAAAGAAACAAATAACAATTCATGCGCGGTGGCTCGATTCGATCAGTGCATTCACTGATCAGCCAACGCTCTCCATCGGGATGAATGCTCACCGCGTTGATGCCTCTTCCCTGTGGGTCTACCTCGAAGGGAGGAAGGACGCTGTTGTCATACGCGAGTGCCGGTGTAATTGAAAATCCGGCCGGCAACGCGCCCAGCATGAAAATAATGACAAGCAGATTCGACAGTCGCTTGCCCGCCCGAGCAAATGCCCAAAGATTTTTGAAGATCGCCATCACCCGACTGATTCGAAGATTCCGAGGTCACGGAGTGTGCTCCGTGAAGGACGACTTCACTAATCAGTACTTGTCTTTCGATGGCTTCATGCCGTTGCGGAAAGTAGGGTGAACCTGATACCGGTTAGGACAAAAAAATCCCGGCCTCAGCCGGGATCTCATGCTCGCGTCAGCGAAACTCAGGCGGCATGTCGCCCTACTTCTCGCACCGTCGGCGTACTACCCGAGTTCAATGCCGCCAGCAATCGCGCCTCCTTCTCCTTTGCATTGTGCAAATGGCGCTCTTTCACATGCCCGTAGCCGCGAATCTCTTCGGGAATATTTGCGACCTCGACCACCTGCGGCAAATTCTCCGCCGTCAGTGACGCGCACAGCGATGTGATCGTGTCGCGATACTGCGTAATCAGCGCGCGCTCGGTCTTGCGCTCGTCCGTATGTCCGAACGGATCCAGCATCGTGCCGCGCAGGAAGCGCAGTTTTGCCAACAGCGGGAAGACCTTGCCAACCCAGCTGCCGAACTGCTGCTTGACCAAGTGACCATGCGCATCGCGCTTGGAAAGCAGGGGCGGTGCGAGATGATATTTGACCTGGTAGTCGCCCTCGAACATGTTCGCTATGCGTGCCTTGAAAGCCGGATCGCTGTGCAGGCGCGCGACCTCGTACTCATCCTTGTAGGCCATCAGCTTGAACAAGTAGCGTGCGACAGCCTCCGTCAGCTTCAGCGGCTGACCGGTAGCGACCACGCGTGATTCGTCCGCACGCACACGCTCGACGAATTCACGATAGCTTTCCGCATACGCTGCGTTCTGATAGCCGGTGAGGAAATCGACACGGCGCTTGATCACGTCTTCGAGTGACGGCTTGCGCTTGAACTCGATCACCTGTGCCGGTGCCAGCCCTTTGACCTCCTGTTCAACGGCATCAAGATCATGCGCAGCCAGCCGGCCCCAGGCGAACGACTGCTGGTTGAAATCGACCGATACGCCATTGAGCTCGATTGCCTTCAGCAGTGCCGCTTCCGACAGCGGTACCCAGCCGCGCTGCCAGGCATAGCCCAGCATGAACATATTGGTCGCGATCGAGTCACCCATCAGCGCCGTGGCGATGCGGCCGGCCTGTACCGCATCGACCTGATCGCTGCCGCAGGCGGCGCGTATCGCATCGACGGACACGGCGTCCGGATATTCCCAGTCCGGGTTCTTCACGAACGCGGCGGTCGGCGCCAGCGTTGCATTGACCACCGCATGCGTGCGTCCCTGGCCCATGCGCGACACCGCATCCTTGCTCGCCGCAACCAGTACGTCGCAGCCAACCAGCAAATCGGCTGCCGCCGTGCCGACGCGTGTCGAGAAAATGTGCTCATCCGACTCGGCCAGCCGCACGTGCGACATCACCGGTCCGCCTTTCTGCGCCAGTCCGCTCATGTCCAATACCGAGCTCGACTTGCCGGCTACGTGGGCCGCCATCGCGAGAATCTGGCCGACGGTCACCACACCGGTGCCACCGATACCGGTCACCAGCACGCCATAGGGCTGCTGCAGCGACGGCAGTCGCGGCGGCGGCAGCGACTTGCTGCGCTCAAGCGCGGAGGGCTTGCCGGCCGAGTCCTTGCCGCCGGCTTTCTTCGGTTTCTTCAGCTGTCCGCCTTCGACGGTGACAAAGCTCGGGCAGAAGCCGTTCACGCAAGAGAAGTCCTTGTTGCAGGTCGACTGGTTGATCTGGCGCTTGCGACCGAACTCGGTCTCGAGCGGCTCGACCGACAGACAGTTGGACTTCACGCTGCAATCGCCGCAGCCTTCGCAAACAGCATCATTGATCACGGCACGCTTCGCCGGATCCGGGAAAGCGCCACGCTTGCGGCGGCGACGCTTTTCCGATGCACAGGTCTGGTCGTAGATGATTGCCGATACACCCGGCATGGTGCGCATCTCGCGCTGCACGGCGTCGAGTTCGCTGCGATGGCGGATGGTGACGCCGGGTGCCCAGTCGGTGTTCGGCGGATATTTGTCGGGTTCGTCAGTGACAACGACGATGGGTTTGACGCCCTCAGCCGCGATCTGACGCGAGATGGTCGCTGGATCAAGCGGACCGTCATGGGTCTGGCCGCCCGTCATCGCCACCGCATCGTTGAACAGGATCTTGTAGGTCATGTTGACCTTGGCTGCCGCCGACGCACGAATGGCCAGCAGACCCGAGTGGTAGTAGGTGCCATCGCCGATGTTGGCGAACACATGCTTCTCGTTGGTGAATGGCGCTTCGCCGATCCAGGTCGTGCCCTCGGCGCCCATGTGCGTGAAGGTTGCGGTCGAGCGGTCCATCCACAACGCCATGTAATGGCAGCCGATGCCGGCCAGCGCACGGCTGCCCTCGGGCACACGCGTGGAGGTATTGTGCGGGCAGCCCGAGCAGAAATAAGGAATGCGGTCCTTCTGAGGATCGGCCGTGGTCACCTTGAGTGTCGCCTCTTTCGCCTCGATGAAGGCAATACGCTCACGCACGCGCTGCTCGACCGGATGGCCGGCAAAGTATTTCGCGATGCGCGCTGCAATCGCGCGCGCGACGATGGTCGGGCTCATCTCGTAAGTGCCAGGCAGCAGCCATTCGCCCGGGCCGGCGCGGCGCGTGCTGCTCCACTCGCCGGTGTCATCGAATTTACCGACGACACGCGGGCGCACGTCATCGCGCCAGTTGTACAGCTCTTCTTTCAGCTGGTACTCCAGCAGCTGGCGCTTTTCTTCGACAACCAGAATCTCTTCCAGGCCGGTGGCAAATTCACGCACACCGGATGCTTCCAGCGGCCAGGTCATGCCGACCTTGTACAACCGCAAGCCGATGTCGCGCGCGACCTGTTCGTCGATGCCGAGGTCGTCCAGCGCCTGCCGTGTGTCGAGGTAGGATTTACCGGCGGTGAGAATGCCGAAGCGCGCGTTCGGGCTGTCCCAGATCACGCGGTTGAGTTTGTTCGCACGTGCGTACGCGAGTGCCGCGTACCACTTGTAATTCACCAGCCGCGCCTCCTGCTCGAGGATGCCGTCAGGCCAGCGAATGTTGAGACCGCCTTCCGGCATGGCGAAATCTTCAGGCAGTACGATGTTCACGCGATCGGGATCGATGTCGACCGTTGCGCCGGACTCGACAACGTCGGTCACGCATTTCATCGCAACCCACAAGCCGGTGTAGCGGCTCATCGCCCAGCCATGCAGGCCGTAATCAAGATATTCCTGCACGGACGCCGGATACAGCACCGGCGTGCCGCAGGCCTTCAAAATATGTTCGCTCTGATGCGCATTGGTCGATGATTTTGCCGCGTGGTCGTCGCCGGCCAGCACCAGCACACCGCCGTGCTTCGCTGTGCCGGCAGCATTGGCATGCTTGAACACGTCACCACTACGATCGACACCCGGCCCCTTGCCGTACCAGATCGAGAACACGCCATCATATTTCGCGCCCGGGAACAGGTTCACCTGCTGCGTGCCCCAGATGCTGGTGGCCGCTAGGTCTTCATTGACGCCGGGCTGAAAGCGCACATGATGCGCTTCGAGGTATTTGCGTGCCTTGGCGGCTGTCTGATCGACGCTGCCCAACGGCGAACCGCGATAGCCGGTGATGAAGCCCGCGGTGTTCAGTCCGGCCTTCAGGTCGCGCTGACGCTGCATCATCGGCAGGCGGATCAGCGCCTGCGTGCCCGTCATGAAGACACGACCGCGTTCAAGTGTGTACTTGTCGTCGAGGGTGATGTCGTCGGGATGCAATGCATGCTGCGGGGGAAGCGGGGCATTCATGACGGTCTCCTGCGTTTTTATGAATATGTGTGCCGAAGTATAGGCAGCTGGTGAGGTATCGTAAAATCACAAATTTAGAAGCTTGGTATCCGAAAAGCATATACGATCGCCTGACGGTGTCTGCTGCGATGCAGCGATTCGTCGGGGATTCAGGGACGATTCGGGAGCAATCCGGGAGCAATACGAATGTCTGCCAATAATGTCACCTTGCGGCAATTGCGCTATTTCGTCGCTGCTGCGCGCAACGGTCAGTTCTCGATGGCAGCCACCAGCGAAAACGTGTCGCAGTCGGCGATCACGAACGCCGTGCTGGCACTGGAAAAAGAACTCGGGGTGCGATTGTTCGACCGGCTTGCGCAGGGCGTCTCGCTGACGGCGGATGGACAGGACTTCTTTCATCACGCGTGCCATATCCTCGACTCAGTGCGCGATGCAACCCACAAGCCGCGCTTTCGCAGCGCCAAGCTGGGCGGCACGGTCCGTATTGCGGCTTCGTATACGGTGCTCGGCTATTTCTTGCCAGATCTGCTGGCGCGCTTTCGGGCGTCTTATCCTGACGTTGAGCTGGATCTGCGTGACATGGACCGCGCAGCCATCGAGAAAGCGGTGATGCAAGGCGAGGTCGATCTCGGCGTCGCGATCCTGTCCAATATCGAGCGGCTCGATCGCTTCGGGCAGGCCGTGCTGGTGCGTTCGCGGCGGCAGTTGTGGATGGCGCCTGGCCATCCGCTGGCACGGCTCGCGTCACCGTCGCTGAAAGACATTGCCCAGCATCCGTACATCATGGTGACTGCCGACGAGGCGGAAGAATCCACACTGGCCTATTGGAAATCGCGCCGGATAAAACCAAACATCGTGTTTCGCACGATGTCGATCGAAGCCGTGCGCGGCCTCGTTGCCCACGGCTTTGGTGTGACCGCACTCTCAGACATGGTGTTCCGGCCCTGGTCACTGGAGGGCAAGCGTATCGAGGCTCGCCCGATTCTCGATGTCGTACCGCCCATGGAGGTGGGCACGATCTGGCATCCCCACGCTGCGATGAGTGCGCCGGCCGAGGCGCTGCAGCAGTTTCTGCTGCACGCGTATGGTTACTGACCCGCTGGGGGATCTGTAACAGGCCGTAAATCGTGAGCGCAACACAGGTGGCCTGAGCCACCATGGCCACAATCACCACTTCCCATCAAGGAACATCAGCATGAAAAAGAGCGCCAGCGCTGTTGTCGTGCTTTGCGGCTTACTGTTCGGCGGTACGGCTGTCGCAAATTCTCATCTCGCCGGAGAACATGCCGGGCACGAAGCCCATGAGTCTTCGTCGCAAAAGGGCGGGCATCACCGGCAGCATGGTCCCGGCGCGAAGTCGGACCAGATGATGCCGATGTTCGGAATGATGGACGAAAACAAGGACGGCAAGCTCAGCCGGGACGAAGTGCAGAAAGGGGTCGACAAGATGTTTGCCGATGCCGACGCGAACAAGGATGGTGTGATCACGAAAGATGAAATGCAATCACATCACAAGCGGATGCACGACAAGATGCATGCGAAGGTACAGGAACAGCTGAAAGCGGCTGACAAGGATGGTGACGGCGCATTGTCACGCGTCGAAGTTGATGGTGCGGGCATGCAGATGCTCTCTCGCAATTTCGACAAGATCGACAGGAACAAGGACGGCAAGCTGACGAACGACGAACTGCGTAGCGGCATGATGTCGCACCGGCAGCCGGCGCCGTCGCAGTCAAAGTAAGCGCCATGTCCCGCCAACCCGCTTAAAGCTCCGGCTTTATCTCCTCCGGACTCACGCCAGCCCCCGGCGTGTTGCGGACCCGTCAGTGCAGCGGGTCCGTTTTTTTTGTGCACTCTTCCACGGCGCGTACGCGTGCTGCGCGGATCGCCTCGGCGATCTTTTCTGCCGGACGGTCGGGAGTGCGTGCCGTGACTTCAGCCGCAATCGCGCCGGCATTCACCGCCTGTGCCGCCGCCAGCGCATGCAGCAGCAGCGACTTTTGCGGAAAGGGCCGCGCCTCGAAGCCGGTACGTCCCAGGTGGTCGCATTCACTGGCGTCCAGCAGGGCAGCAAAGCGTGCAGGCTTCCTGAACGCATCGCTGCGCTCTAGCAGCTTGACGATGGTCGCCGCCCGCAATTCCAGCGCGCGCTGTACGTTGCCGTGCTCGCGAGCAGTGAGAAGAGCCAGCTCGCGCACATCGTTCGGTACTTTCAAGCGACGGCACAACTGCTCGGCCAGTGCGACACCACGCGCCTCATGCGCGATATGGCGCGGCCAGTCCGCTGGATCAGTGGTGCCTTTGCCAAGGTCATGCAACAGCGCCGCCACGCGCGTTGCCAGCGGCAGGCCACGCTGCGCGGCAGTGTCGACCACCATCATCACGTGCACGAAGGTATCAATCTCGGGATGATGCTGCGCCGGCTGCGGCACGCCGGACAGCGCTTCGATCTCGGGCAGGATGCGCGCGAGCGCGCCGCACTCCCGCAGCACGTCAAACATGCGAGATGGCTGAGCTTCCATCAGGCCGCGTGAAAGCTCCTGCCAGACACGCTCAGGTACCAGAGCATCCACCTCGCCGGAGCGGACCATCGTCTGCATCAGCGCCCGTGTTTCCGCGGCTACCGTGAAATCGGTAAAGCGCGCGGCGAACCGGGCAATACGCAGGATGCGCACCGGGTCTTCAGCAAACGCCTCAGAAACGTGGCGGAAGACACGGCGCGCAATATCGGCGCGGCCACCGTAGGGATCGATCAGTGTGCCGTCCTGATCCTGGGCGATCGCATTGATGGTCAGGTCGCGGCGCTGAAGGTCCTGCTCGAGCGTGACCTCCGGCGCCGCATGAAAAGCAAAGCCGGTGTAGCCCGGCGCCGTCTTGCGCTCGGTGCGGGCGAGCGCGTATTCCTCATGCGTATCCGGATGCAGGAACACCGGAAAATCCTTGCCGACGGCGACAAAGCCGCGCGCGTGCATCTGCTCAGGCGTCGCCCCGACGACCACATGGTCGCGATCCTTCACGGGCAAGCCGAGCAGCGCATCACGCACTGCACCGCCGACCACATAGGTCCTGAAGTCCGGCATCGGTCAGCGTCGCAGATAGTCGGGCGCGATCGCTTCCAGCGGCGTTGGCTTCCAGCCCGCCGGCAACGGAAAGCGGCCACTGGCGACGTTATCGGCCTTCATCGAGTCGAGGTTGTCGCGACTCATCAAAGGGCCGCCCGGCAGATACTCGAGCATGAACGCCTGAAGTCGTGCCAGCGCATCGGGCAGCCCGATGACGGGACGACGATGTCCGCTGTAGAGGCCGGCCAGCCGCACCAGTTCGCGCAGCGTGTAGACGTGCGGTCCGACCAGTTCAAACACCTGACCGATACTCGCCGGATCGTCCAGCGCATCGACGAAGGCCTGCGCGACATCGCCAACGAACACCGGCTGGAAGCGCGCATCCGCGCCCCCCATTGCCATCGCCGGCAGCCAGGCTTGCATGTGCGCGAACATGTTCAGGAAGTTGTCCTCCGGGCCAAACACGACGGACGGACGGAATGACGTCACCTGCAAGCCCGGCGCACCAAGCATGACCTGCTCGCCAGCCGCCTTCGAGCGCTGATACATCGACGGTGCGTCGAGCGCCGCGCCTAACGCCGCCATGTGCAGCACGCGCCGGACGTGCTGGCGCTCGCAGACGCGTGCCAGCAGGCGCGGCAAGGCGACATGCGCATGCTCGAACGCCGGCCCCCAGGGCTTGCCGGGCCGCGAGTGCAGCACACCGACGAGATTGATCACGGCATCGGCGCCGGCCAGCAGGCGATCGAGGGTCGCTTCGTCGAAGACATTGGCTTCAACGACCTGTGCGGTCGGCAGCACCAGCAGGTGCTTTGCTCGCTCGCGGCGGCGCGTCGGCACGGTGACCGTGCGACCGTCGGCGGCGAGCCGCGCCGCGATGTGCGAGCCGATAAAGCCGCTGCCACCGATCAGCAGAATCGATTCATGTCGCATTCGTCACCTCAGGGCAGGTCGCCGAGTTCGGCGAGGCTGGCGTCGCGCGGCGTGATGATACCGAGCCGCGACTTCAGCGATTGTGGCCGGTTCTCAAACTGCGCTGCATACCAGGTCGCGTTTGCCAGCACATTCTTCACGTAGCCACGTGTTTCGGAGAATGGAATGGTCTCGGCAAAGATCGCGCCTTCGACCGCGCGGTCGAGCCGCGAGCGCCATTGTCGCGGCCGTCCGGGACCGGCATTGTAGGCTGCAGTCGCCAGCGTCTGCGAGCCACCGAGGTTGGCCAGCACCATGTTCAGATATTGCGTACCGAGCGTGATGTTGGTCCGCGTGTCATTCAGGCCAGCCTGGGTAAAGTCGGTCATGCCGATTTTCTTGGCGACGTAGTTGGCGGTATTCGGCATGATCTGCATCAGCCCCGACGCGCCGACAACAGAGCGCGCGCTCTTGATGAAGCGCGACTCTTGCCGAATGAGTCCGTAGACCCAGGCCTTGTCGAGCCCGATCGGCTGCGTCGCGCCATGCATGATGTCATCATGCGGTGTCGGATAACGATACGCGAGATCGTGTTCATCACGTATGCGGTCAGCCGCGGCGACCATGCGGTCGAGCGCGTCATTGCGACGTGCCAGCTCGGCGGCGGCCAGCAGCTGGCGGTCGTTCATCTGACGCAGCTGCCAGTTCCACTCGCGCGTCGCCTCGAAACGCAAGCCGAGTTCAAGAAATCTGAGTGCATCGCGCAGGCCGGGATTGGCCTCGGCCTCGGCGAGTTCTGCTGCGTTTGGCGCCGTCGGCTTCGGTGGCGGCTGGATCTGGCGGCCGAGTTCTTCGGTCGCGAGCTGGCCGTAGAAATGGTGTTGTCCGGCGAGCTGCTGGAAATGACGGCGGGCCTCATCCGGCTGTCCGAGTGTGGCCAAAGCACGGCCGCGCCAGTAGATCCACGCCGTGTCCTGCCGCAATTCCGCCGGCATCGTATCGATCGCCTGCATCACCATCGGCCAGTCGCCGATGCGCAAGGCAGTGCGCGCGCGCCATTGATAGCTATCGTTCGACAGCGCTGCGTCCCAGGTGCGACGCCAGAAGTCTGGCGCATCCTTCGACAGCGCCAGCGACGCCTGCAGCGCCAGCTGCGACCAGCCAATCGCCTGTTCCGCTGGCGTCAGTCGCGATTCGGAGCGCTGCATCGCGAGCAAGGCCCGCTCTGGATTCTCGCGCGCGAAGCGGCCAAGCGCGATCAGAAACAGTTCGCGCGCCGCGCGCCCACCGGCGGCACCGCGCTCGACCAGCGGCGACGGCTTCTCGATCGCCTGTACCAGCTGTTTGTCGTTGACATCGAGGAAACCGGCGATGCGACGCGCTATCGCCGGCTGAGCGTATTCCACGGCGAGTCGCACCTGTCGCCAGACGTCCTCCTCGCCAAATTGCCGGTCCTGCGCGAGGCGGCCGATCAGTTCGACGCATGCTTCGCCGTAGAATTTTGGCTGCACCAGCAATTCGCGCGCCGCCGATGCCACCGGCTCCGCGCGGGCGGCACGCGACATCAGCGCATAGCATTTCAGCTGGGTGTCATCTTTCAACACGAAGCGCGGATACTGCTCGTCAAACACGCGCCAGTCGCGTGAGCGACCAAGTAGCAGCAGCCAGTCATTGCGCAGCCGGTCCGCGATCGCGCTGCCGTCATAACGTTCGAGGAAACCGCGGATCTCACCTTCAGGCGCCGAAGACAGGCGCGGATACAACCGGTAGTAATCGACGTAGGAAGGTATCGCATAGTCGACCAGCCGGGCAGAGAGCCTGCCAGACTCGCCGGTGTCGCCGCGCAGACTGGCCTGGCGAAGCGCAACGAAATCGGCGTCGGCGGCGGCCGTCGATACACGCTGACTGGACGTGGCGGAAACAAGCGAGGGTGGCATCAGGGCGGCCGCACCCGCGACTGCCAGCGCACCGACCAAACACCAACGGGGATGAAGCTTCATGCTTTCTGCCTGCAAGAGTTACTGCAAAGGATTTCGTTCTTTAGAATAGCACGCAGTGCCATCACGAATCGGCCGATCAGCGCGATTTCTACCCCATGAAAAACAGAGATGACAAACCGGAACTGCGACGCCGGATGATTGCAGCACGACAGGCGCTGAGCCCTGCTGTGAAGGCGCAGGCCGATACCCGCATTGCCGACACACTGTCGCGCTGGATTGACCGACATCAGGTACGCGTGCTGGGTGCTTATCTGCCCATGCCGGGCGAGCCGGACTTGTCGCCGCTGTATCCCCAGCTGCTGGCACGCGGCATCGTGCTGGCGATGCCGGTGGTGCTCGAGCGGCATCATCCGCTCTCCTTCGTGCGCTGGCACCCCGGCGATGCGATCGCGCGCGATGCCAGCGGCACACCGGCGCCGACGGTGCGCGGCACCTACCTGGAGCCCGACACGGTGCTCGCGCCCTGCATCGGCTTTACCGACGCATGTCTGCGGCTGGGATTTGGCGGCGGCTACTTCGATCGCACACTCGTACAATCGCCGCGCCCGCGCGCCATCGGCATTGCCTATGCGTTTTCGCGGGTGAGCTTCGCGGCCGAGGCGCATGACATTGCCCTCGATGCGATCGTGACAGATGAGGGTGTCTGGCCGCCGGACGAGGCGGGCGGCCAGACCTGAGGAAGCTGGCTCAGCGCCGGTTCAGTCGCTGCCAGATCGCCAGCGTCGGACCCGACTGATTCAGCGTGTAGAAATGCAGTCCCGGCGCACCGCCGGCGAGCAGCCGTTCGCACATCTGCGCGACCACGTCCAGACCAAACGCCCGGATGGATTCTGCGTCATCGCCAAAGCTGGCAAGCTTGAGCCGTACCCAGCGCGGTATCTCGGCGCCGCACATGTCGGAGAAGCGCATCAGCTGCGTGTAGTTCGTGATCGGCATGATGCCGGCGACGATCGGCACGTCCACACCCAGCTTGCGCGCGTCATCGACGAAACGGAAATAAGCATCGGCGTTATAGAAATACTGCGTGATCGCCGAATTCGCGCCGGCCTTCACTTTGCGCACGAAGTTCTGCAGGTCGTCCTGTGGCGACTTGGCCTGCGGATGCATTTCCGGGTAAGCCGCCGCCTCGATGTGAAACCAGTCGCCGGTCTCGGCGCGGATGAACTCGATCAGTTCGCTTGCATAATGCAGCTCGCCGAACGAACCACCGAAGCCGCTGGGCAGATCGCCGCGTAGCGCAACCAGCCGGCGTATGCCGTGCGTCTTGTATTCGCCAATGATCTCGCGCAGATCCGCACGCGAGCGCCCCATGCACGACAAGTGCGGTGCGGCGATCAGGCCTTCGTTGTGGATCTCGAGCACGGTGTCACGCGTGCCGGCCTGGGTCGAGCCTGCCGCGCCAAACGTGACGGAAAAATACTCCGGCCGGATCTCGGCCAGCGTGCGCCGCGCAACGCGCAGTTTTTCCGAACCCTCGGGCGTCTTGGGCGGGAAGAATTCGATGCTGAAACTGTGTTGAGACATTTAATTTCTTATCAGGAGGGCCGACAGCAGCCACGAAATCAAGCTGTAGACGAGCGATGCCACGATGGCCGCGCCGAAGCTGGCGACCTGGAAACCCTGGATCAGGTCGGCAACGGCCCAGAACATCATCCCGTTGATCACGAAGATGAACAAACCGAGCGTCAGGAGCGTGACCGGCAAAGTCAGCAGGATCAGCAGGGGTCGGATCAGCGTGTTTACCAGGCCAAGCAGTAGTGCCGCCAGCAGGGCTGTCCACAAGCTATCTACCTGCACGGAATCGAGCAGGTGGGGCAGGGCAAACAGGGCGATCGTGTTGATCAGCCAGAGAAGGAGCAGACGCATGATGGTTGACCGCCGCGACGACGCTCGGTCATCGCGGCAATACTGTCCCGCTTAGTAACGATAGTGCTCGGGCTTGTACGGCCCATCCTGCTTCACACCGATATACGTGGCCTGCTCCGCAGTCAGCGTGGTCAGTTGCGCATTGAGCTTCTTCAGCTGCAGTCGCGCGACTTTCTCATCGAGGTGCTTAGGCAGCGTGTACACGCCGATCGGATAGGCGGCCGTGTTGGTGAACAACTCGATCTGTGCGATGGTCTGGTTCGCGAACGACGAGCTCATCACATACGACGGGTGGCCGGTACCGCAGCCGAGGTTCACCAGCCGGCCTTCAGCCAGCAGGATGATGCGCTTACCATCGGGGAAGATCACATGATCGACCTGCGGCTTGATGTTCTCCCAGGTGTACTGGCGCAGCGCGGCGACTTCGATTTCGTTGTCGAAGTGACCGATATTGCAGACGATCGCCTGGTCTTTCATCTTCTTCATGTGCTCATGCGTGATCACATGGTAGTTACCGGTCGCGGTGACGAAGATGTCAGCGTGCTCGGCAGCGTAATCCATCGTAACGACACGATAGCCCTCCATTGCCGCCTGCAGTGCGCAGATGGGATCGATTTCGGTGACCCAGACTTGCGCGGACAATGCCCGCAGCGCCTGCGCGGAGCCCTTGCCCACATCGCCGTAACCAGCGACCACGGCGACTTTGCCCGCGATCATGACGTCGGTGGCGCGCTTGATGCCATCGACCAGCGATTCGCGGCAGCCGTACAGGTTGTCAAACTTCGACTTGGTCACCGAGTCATTGACGTTAATCGCCGGGAAAGCGAGCTTGCCTTCCTTGTACATCTGATACAGGCGGTGCACACCGGTCGTGGTCTCTTCGGTCACGCCCTTGATTTGCGCGAGACGGGTCGAGTACCAGCTCGGATCGATCGCGAGTTTTGTCCTGATCGAATTGAACAGGCAGACCGCCTCTTCCGAATCCGGATTGTCCAGCACGCTGAGATCCTTCTCGGCGCGAGTACCGAGGTGCAGCAGCAGGGTTGCGTCGCCGCCGTCGTCGAGGATCATGTTCGTGTAACCGCCGTCCGACCATTCGAAAATCCGGTGCGTGAAGTCCCAGTATTCGTCGAGGTTCTCGCCTTTGAAAGCAAACACCGGCGTACCGGCTGCCGCGATGGCGGCGGCTGCATGGTCTTGCGTCGAGTAGATGTTGCACGAGGCCCAGCGCACTTGCGCGCCCAGTGCCTCGAGGGTCTGGATCAGCACTGCGGTCTGGATCGTCATGTGCAGCGAGCCGGTAACGCGCGCGCCTTTCAGCGGCTGGCTGGCAGCGAATTCCTCGCGGATCGCCATCAGGCCGGGCATCTCGGTCTCGGCGATCTTGATTTCCTTGTTGCCCCAGTCGGCCAGACTGATGTCGGCAACGTGGTAGTCGTGTAAAGCGGCAGGTTTCAGTACGGCGTTCATCACGCCCTCCTTTCATTGGAAACGAAAAAGGTACGTGAGCGCCGTTGCGGTGTTGATTTGCCAAGCCTGGCGGGAGGCAGATTCCCGTCGCAACGCTCCTTGGCAGGCGCGTATTTTAATCCAAATGCCGCAGCCGCCGCCACGCGTGGTTCAGGCCTGCCCAGGCCAGCCCGCTGAGCGCGCCGTACAGGTGGGCGACTGACACGACGGGTATCGGTGGTATCGCAGGCAGGATGCCCATGCCGGCCGGGGCCGGCATCACCGGCACGATCGTCACAAGGGCCGTGGCCGGATCCAGCCACGCCAGTTTCACGACCAATGCTGCCAGCGCAGCCTGCGGCAGCAATCCGCCGCGGCGCTGCCAGCCTGTCAGCGCGGCACCGGCCCACAATCCGTGCAGCAGTCCGGAGAGACCGGTGTACCACTGCAGGTCGGGCTCCCAGAACCACAACATCACGCTGGTACCGAGCGCGCTGACGATGCCAAGCGATACGATAGCAGCCGTGCGCCAGCGCTCCAGCAGCAGCTCGGCGACCAGCAGCAGGCCCAGCAGATTGAAGAGCAGGTGCTGTGTATCAAGGTGAGCGAGATGCCCACTCAGCAACCGCAGCCACTGGCCCCCCTCAAGTGCGGCACGCTGCCATTCAAGGGAAGCACGTCCGCCCGGCACGAAGGTAGCAACCACCGACAGCAGCGCCAGCGCCGCGCATATGTGCCAACGCGCAGAAGGCCGCCGTAATCTCACCGCCGCCAGCGCCGCACAAGCGCGAGCACGCTGCCGGCGACCAGCATCAGGTCGCCCGCCATACTGCCACCACCGCCACTGCTGCCTGCGGGCGCCGCAGCCGTAGCGCTACCGCTGTCGGCGACCTGTACGAAGAACTCACCCGGCAGGCTGCTGCCATAGGCATCGCTCGCATGCCAGACGATGCGGTGGCTTCCGACCGGCGCCGCACTGTTCCAGCTGAACTGGCCGCTGGCGGACAGCGTTGCGCCTGCGGGCAAGATCGATGCATGGAAGACCATTGCGTCGCCATCGGGGTCTGTCGCTTGTAACTGGAGTTTGACTTTCGCGCCAAACGCGACTGGCGGCGCCGCCACCGGCTGCAGCAGCGGCACGCTGTTCACGCGCACGGTAGCGTTCGCGCTGCCGCTCATGCCACGGTCGTCGGTCGCAGTCAGCGTGAACGCATAGGTTCCGGTGGCCGGCGCAACAAAGCTCGCGTTCAGACTGTCCGGGTTCAGCAGGGTAACGGGCAGCGGGTTCGACACCGCGGCGCGCCACTGGTAGCGAACAATATTGCGACCGGACGGCGCTTGCGCGCTGCCGGAGAAGGCCACCATGACTGCCGGCGCTACCACCTGACTGCTCACGCCAACCTGCACGACGGGCGCGACGGCGGCCAGCGCTGCCTGCGCGTCGAGCAGACCGGCACCACACAGGCCGTTGTTCTCCGTCAGCGTGCAGGTACTGCCGGCGACAAACGGCCGCGCCGCACTGCGCAGCAGGGACGTGACTTCGGCGCGGGTGAGCGCGGGATTCACCGACAACATCAGCGCGATGGTACCGACCACGTGGGGCGCAGCCATACTGGTGCCGTACTTCAGCGCCCCACTGTCGGCCAGCGGCGCAGCCGTGCCAGTGTTACCCAATGAATAGACCGACGGTCCGTCTGCGGTATAGCCCGGCACGCAAGTCATCGCGAGGGTGCCGCAGCCGCCGCCGGGCGCGCTGATCGTGGTTTCGCCGCCGATGTTGGCGTAATCGGCATTATCGCCGTCGATGGTGTGCGCAGTGACGGCGATGACGCCGTTGCAATTGGCTGGCTGGTTCACCGCACTGGCACCGCCATTGCCGGTCGCGACGACGACCATCGCGCCTTTGGCATTGACGTCATTGACCGCACTCTGAAATGCGGCCGAACAGCTGCCGGCGCTGCCGAGTGACAGATTGATGACTCGCGCGGGATTCAGGTTGCGCGGCGCGCCGGCGACGTCGATGCCGGCGGCCCAGCGGATGCTGTCGATGATGTCGGAGGTGTAGCCGCCGCAGCGACCGAGCGCACGTACCGGCAGTATGCGCACCTGTGGCGCGATACCGGTACCGTAAAGTCCGTTGTTCATTAGCGCCGCGATCGTGCCGATCACATGGGTGCCATGCCAGCTGGACTGCCGTGCGGCCGAGCCAGTACCGCACGCGCCGGCTGCGCTGTAGTCGCCTGGATCGGAGGCATCGGCATCGCGATTGTTGCCATCATTGGAGACCGTGGTACTGCTAATGAAGTCATAGCCGGGCAGCATCGATTGCAGGTCCACATGCGGCCGGTATCCGGTGTCGACGACAGCGACATTCACGTTGCCGCTACCCAGCGTCAGCGCCCAGGCTGCGGGCACGTCAGCACCGCCTCGGTTGACGCCACCGGGCGCGAGGTAATGCCACTGACCGGGCCAGCTCGCATAGCCAGGATCGTTCGGCGCAACCATCTGGGGCTGCATGAGCAGATCAGGTTCGGCTGACCGCACCTCGCCGCTTTGCTGTAATTGCGCCGCCAGTGCGCGCGCCTGCTCGACCGTCATTGGCTGTTCGAGCCTGAGCAGGTGTGAGCCGTCAGTCAACTTGCGCTCGACGCTCAGCGGCACACTGGCCAGTGCCTGCAGCCGGCTCGCATTTTTCTGCTGCAGTTGCCAGTTGAGCTTGCCGCCCCGGGTGGGGTGGGGCGTGACAATCAGCCGCTCGACCAGGGGATGCGTGGATGAGGCCGTCTGCTGCGCGACCTGCGCCGCCTGTGCAGCGCGCAGTCCGGCCTTGGGTCGGGGCGTGGCCGGTTCGGCCAATACGCAAATCGTGTAGGAAGCCGCCAGCAGTGCAGCGGCCGTGCGAGCGACAGCCGGCCTGGCCAGCGGCGCGAAAATGAAGCCCATGTCGATGTTCCGATACAGCAGTGTTGAGGCGAATCACTGTAGCGAGGGCAAGATTGCGCACTCGGCGCAATTCAGTGGGAAATCGGGGCTAATTCGCGTGAATGACATTGCTTCAACGCGCCGTGTGTTGGTGCGCTGATAAAACCTCATCGGATGAAGAATAAAAAAACGGGCAGGTATGACCTGCCCGTGGTGATGGCGAATGCGTCCGGCTTACAGCCCGGCGGCGGCTCTGAGCGCCGTTGCCTTGTCGGTACGCTCCCAGCTGAACTCGGGCTCGTCGCGGCCGAAGTGGCCGTACGCGGCGGTCTTGCGGTAGATCGGGCGCAGCAGGTCGAGCATCTGCACGATGCCCTTCGGACGCAGGTCGAAATACTCGCGCACGAGTGCTTCGATCTTCTGGTCGCTGATCTTGCCGGTACCGAAAGTAGTCACCATCACCGAGGTCGGCTTGGCGATGCCAATGGCATACGAAATCTGGATCTGGCACTTTTCCGCAAGACCGGCGGAGACGATGTTCTTCGCGACATAACGGCCCGCATAGGCAGCCGAACGGTCGACCTTGGACGGATCCTTGCCCGAGAAGGCACCGCCGCCATGAGGCGCCGCACCGCCGTAAGTGTCGACAATGATCTTTCGACCGGTCAGACCGCAATCGCCCTGCGGGCCGCCGATCACGAAACGTCCGGTCGGGTTGATCAGGTAGCGCGTGTTTTTCAGCCACTCGGCCGGCACCACAGGCTTGATGATCATCTCGATCGCCGCTTCCTCGATCTGCTTGTGTTCCATCTCGGGCGCATGCTGGGTCGACAGCACGATGGTGTCGATGGCGACCGGCTTGCCATCCACGTATTTCAGCGTGACTTGCGATTTCGCGTCCGGACGCAGCCACGGCAGGCGGCCGTCCTTGCGCAACTGCGACTGCCGCTCGACGATACGGTGCGAGTAGTAGATCGCGGCTGGCATCAGATCGGGCGTCTCGGTGCAGGCGTAACCGAACATCAGGCCCTGGTCACCTGCGCCCTGATCGAGGTCGATGCCCTTGCCTTCATCGACACCCTGAGCGATGTCGGGCGACTGCTTGTCATAGGCCACCAGCACCGCGCAGCCTTTGTAGTCGATACCGTACTCGGTGTTGTCGTAGCCGATTTCTTTCAGAGTGTCGCGTGCGACGCGGATGTAATCGACGTTCGCGGTCGTGGTGATCTCGCCGGCCAGGACCACCAGTCCGGTGTTGCACAAGGTCTCGGCGGCAACGCGCGCGCGCGGATCCTGCGTGAGGATCGCATCGAGGATGGCATCGGAGATCTGGTCGGCGACTTTGTCCGGGTGACCCTCGGACACTGACTCGGAGGTGAACAGGTATTCGTTCGACATGCAAGCTCCCTGCATAAAAATTGACACAATGTCGCGGTCAACCCAGTGAGCCTGCGACGCTTTAGCGAGATTTGTAGACCGCCTCGCAAGTTGTCTGATTAACTCGGCGGTGTTTTCGCGTGCTATTTTACGCAACTTGCTCCAATTCAGCAAAACCGCTCCCCTCGTTTCCCTGCATGCTGCTTCGCCTGTTTCAACTCCTTTCCGTGCTGCCGCTGCGCCTGCTGCACGCTATCGGCGCCGTCGCCGGCTGGCTGGTTTATGCCGCCTCGCCAACCTACCGCCGCCGCATGCGCGAGAACCTGCAGCGCGCCGGCTATCTGCACCTGCTGCCGACAGCGATCGCCGAGGCTGGCAAGAGCGTGCTGGAATTGCCGTTCATCTGGTGCGCTCCGCCGGAGCGAGTACTCGGTTCGGCCACGCTGCATGACTGGGACGTCGCACAACAAGCGCTGGACGGCGGCAAGGGCGTGATCTTCCTGACACCGCATCTTGGCTGCTTCGAGATCATCGCGCAGGCAATCGCAAACCGCACGCCGCTCACGGCAATGTACCGGCCACCGCGCAAGGCTGCGCTTCGCCCGCTGCTCGAGCAGGCGCGCGCGCGCGCCGGTCTGGCGCTGGCGCCGGCGAACCTGTCGGGTGTGCGCACGCTGCTGAAAACACTCCGGGGCGGCGGCTCGATCGGGCTGCTGCCTGACCAGGTGCCGGGCGCGGGCGAGGGTCTATGGACGGCGTTTTTTGGCCGTCCTGCTTACACGATGACACTGCCGGCCAAGATACAGCAGATGAGCGGTGCGCCGCTGGTGTTGTCGTATGCGGAACGGCTCCCCCATGGACGTGGATTCGCGATTCGTTTCGTGCGCTTTGATGGGCCGCTCGTCGGCACGGTCGAGCAGCAGGCGCGCAAGATCAATCAGGCAATGGAAGAGCTGATCGCGCGCTGTCCCGCGCAATACTTCTGGAGCTATAACCGCTACAAGGGCAGGCCGCCTGCTGACACCGCCGGGGGGCAAGCGTGAGACTGCTGCTGGCGCTGATGTGGCTGCTGCACTGGTTACCGCTACCCGTCCTGGGACGGATCGGCGCGGGTCTGGGCGAGTTATTGTTCCTGCTGCTGCACGAACGACGTTATATCACCCTGACTAACCTCGCACTGTGCTTTCCGGATCTGCCGGCGCCCGAGCGGAGGGCGGTCGCGCGCGCGCACTTTCGTGGCTACGCTCGCAGCGTGCTCGAGCGCGCCATCCTGTGGTGGGCATCGCCGCAGCGCTTACGTCGTCTGATTCACGTCGTGCCGAGCGTACCGACTGCACTGGCGGCGGCGAGACCCACGATTTTTCTGTGCCCGCATTTCGTCTGCCTGGAAGTCGCCGGTGTAGCGATCACGATGGAAGGACCCCTGTGCTCGATCTATTCGAAGCAGCGAAGCAGCAAGGCGTTTGACATGGCTCTGCGCAAGGGACGTGCGCGCTTCTGCACCGAAGAAGAGAAGGAACAGTTTCTGCTGTCGCGTAAGGCCGGCATCAAGCCCATCATTCGCGCAATGCGCGGCGGCCGCCCTTTCCTGATGCTTCCGGACCTGGACTTCGGCCGCAGGGAATCAATCTTCGTGCCTTTTTTCGGCGTGCCGGCAGCTACCCTGTCTGCACCGGCCCGGTTGACGGCGGCGACCGGTGGCCAGGTCATTCCGGTCACGACACGTTTTCTGCCGGATTACCGCGGCTGGGAGGTAAAGTTTCACCCGGTGTGGGATAACTATCCCGGCGATGACATCGACGCGGCGACCCGGCGAATGATGGCCTTCATCGAGGATCGAATTCGCGAGGCGCCGTCTGAATACTTTTGGTCGCACAAGCGATTCAAGACGCGACCGCCCGGCATGCCACCGGTCTACAAGAAACCGAAACATTCGAGATAAGCGATGACCTTCAAATTTACGAAAATGCATGGCGCCGGTAATGATTTCGTCGTGATCGACGCCATCAGTCAGCCGTTCGGTTTTACTCCGGAGCAGCTGCGTCAGATCGCTGATCGCCGCTTCGGCATCGGCGCCGATCAGATCCTGGTGGTCGAGCGCCCATCTCGAACGGACGTCGATTTCCGCTACCGGATTTTCAATGCCGACGGTGGCGAGGTGGAACAGTGTGGCAACGGTGCGCGGGCGTTCGTGAAATTCGTGGTCGACAAGGGGCTGACTGAAAAGCGGCAGATACGCGTTGAAACCATGTCAGGCGTGATCGCACCCCGACTGGAAGACGATGGACGTATCACCGTCGACATGGGCGCGCCGGTGTTCGACCTGGCGCGTGTGCCGTTCGACAGCAGTGGCCTGCAAGGACGTCAAGTGGGTGACGCCACGCTGTGGCCGCTGCAGCTGAACAGCGAAACCAGCGACGTCGTCGTCCTGTCAATGGGCAATCCGCACGCCGTGCAGCGGGTGGATGATGTCGAGTCGGCGCCGGTGCTGCGCGATGGTCCGTTGATTGAAAATCATCCGCGATTTCCGAGGCGCGTCAACGCCGGTTTCATGCAGGTGATCGACCGACAGCATATCCGCTTGCGCGTGTTCGAACGCGGCGCTGGCGAAACTCTGGCGTGCGGCACCGGCGCGTGCGCCGCAGTCGTCGCCGGCATCCTGCTCGGCCAGCTGGATTCGCCCGTCGCGGTGTCGACTCGTGGCGGCGAACTGTCCATCGCCTGGGCGGGCGGCGATTCGCCGGTCTTGCTGACCGGCCCGGCTGTCAGCGTGTTCGAAGGCAGCTGCGAAATCTGACTTGACCTGGCGCTTCGCATGTCAGGCGCGCCCGCTGGCGTGCGCGCGTCGCTGCGAGATCAGACTGCGGAAGCGGTACAAGCGCTGCCGATAAGTTCCTTCCAGCCCGAGTTCACCGCCGGCCTCGGCCGCGTCGAATATTCGCGCTGCGCGGTCCAGAGCCTGCCGCTGCTCGCCGGTGAGAACCTGAATCAGGCGGCGGCGGCAGCGCGGATGCACATGGCGTATGTCGACTTCCAGGCAATGACCGTGATCGGAAGTTTCAACGTCAACCAGCAGTGCCTCAGCGCGCGTCAGTCCGAACCAGTAGCCTAGCTCGATTCGCGCGGCGAGAAACGGATACTGGCTACTGATCTCGCGATTGAAAGTCGCACGCGCTGCCGCGGCCCACTCCGCCTTGCGCACTGGCGGCGCAATCTTGTTGAGCAGGGTTTTGGCATCGATGTTTCCCTGTCCAGCCGCCTTCTGCAACCAGTACACCGCACGAATGTCGGCGCGCGGCTCGATGCGCCGTGCGCGCCATGCGACGAGTCCCGACTCGAGCTGGGCCCGCTCATGACCAGCCACGGCAGCCATCTCCAGATGCCGGCGTGATTCGGCAATGCTGCGACGCGAAAATTCCGGCTTCAGATAAATCCGCGAAATGGCGTACCACGCCGCTGCGTTGCCCTGTTCCGCAGACAGCGACAGCCACCGTATCGATTTTTTGTAATGCGCAACCCCGGGAATATGCGGCACCCGGTTTCCTGCTTCGTCCATGCGGGCAATCCACAACCCGTAGGCAAGCTGCGCATGACTGTCGCCACCTTCGGCGCCTATGCGCAGATAACGCTCAATCAGCTTGACGTTCGGGTCGGCGACGGCCTGCAATGCTTGCGCGCAGCGCGTCAGGAGTTCCAGCTCTTTCCTGTTGTAGGGGCGACGGCGCGCCTGCATGCTGCTGTTGCGCCGGTCAATTTCCTGCGCCATCGGCAGTGCCCACAACATGAATTTGAGTTGGTGGCCATTCATCCACGCATGATCGGCGAGCGCCATCTGTGCCTCTGCCACACCGCCGCGTGCAGCCTTCGCGGCCCACTCCAGCACGACCTCACTTCGCTGCCGCTGCTGTGGCGACATGTCAGGTGTTTCCTTGCTGGCCAACAGATCGTGCATACCCAGCTGCTGCGCATACAACCACTGCGCATCGGCAAGACCGGATTCAGCCGACTCCTTCAGCGCGCGCATGGATTTCTGACGCAGCGTCTGGTCGGCGCACGCCCAACTGGAAAACACCAGCATCGCCAGAACGAGACCGGCACGCGCAGAGCCGCCCTCGAACGCGCGCTCGTACCACAGCGCGACTTGAAGCGGATCGCCATGCTGGCGCGCGATATCGAACGACACATTCTCGCCAATCAGCATCCACGCTTCCTGCAGGTTTTGCTCTGCGGCCTTTTCCAGCCAATGCAATGCGGTCGGCTGGCTTTGCGGCAGGCTCGCGCTGCCAAACAGGTATCGCTTGCCAAGCGCGAGCTGCGCCTGCGCTTGGCCCGAGCGGGCAGCGCGGAGGATCAGCAATTCTTCTCGATTTGCCATCAGATGAGCGGCGGACAACGACGTTATCAAAAGGGAAACGACCAAACTCTGCGGCTTCTGATGAGTTGCGTCAACGAGAGGGGGTGTGAATAAAACAACAAGCTTTGCAAATCCCCAACGCGTGATCCAAACGTTTTCGCAGTGGAAAGCGGAGCTTCGTGTCATTTTCAAAATAGCAATTAACTTTCAGCACATCCGATTCAAGCGGATTGCTCAAAAACTCTTACAGGGGATGACACGATGAAAAAGCTACATGTCGCGCTGGCGCTGGCCGGCGCACTCACCGGAACGGCCTCCGCGCAAACGAGCGTGGAGATCTACGGCGTCGTCGACATGGGATTCGTTCGCGAAACCGGCACAGTCGCGGGTCTGACGAATGGCACGGGTGGCGCCGTTGTCCCGGCGGGCAGCAAACTGAGCAGCGGCGCACAGTCCGGCACCCGACTCGGTTTTAAAGGTACCGAGGACCTGGGTGGCGGCATGAAGGGCCTGTTCGTGCTGGAAACCGGCATCGCCGGGGATGCCGGTGGCTTCAATCAGGGAAATCTGGCCTTTGCGCGGCAAAGTTTCCTTGGCTTGCAGAGTGATCTGGGTACCATCACGCTCGGTCGCCAGTACACGTCGTACTTCCTCACCCTCAACCAGGTGGCTGATCCGTTTGCTTCGGGCCTGGCAGGCAATGCACACAACCTGATGCTCCCGCCAGCAGTCCCGACCGGTCTGCCCGCTGCAACGGATCCGGCTACGCGGGACGCTGAGCCAGACCGCGCGATCCGCATGAACAATGCAATCAAGTACACCACGCCGATCAGGGGTGGCTTTAGTGGCGAGATTGCCTACGGCCTCGGTGAAACAGCCGGCAACAGCGCTGCGAACCGCGTTCTGACAGCGTCGGTTGGCTACAGCGCAAAACCGCTGAACGTGCGCCTCGCGTATTACCAGAAGAAAGATCGCACCGACAGCAGCAAGATGGATAGCCTGATGCTCGCCGCGAACTACGACTTTGGCCCGGCCAAGGTCTTCGCCGCCATTGCCGACAATGATTGGTTTATCAGCAAGAGCCGCGACTTCCTGATCGGCACGACCGTACCATTCGGCCCCCACATGTTCATCGCTTCCTACATCAGGAAGAGCGGCCGCGGCGTTTCTGATGGCGACGATGCGAACCAGTTCGGCGTCGGTTACACCTACTCATTATCAAAGCGAACCAATTTGTATGCGGCCTACGGCCGTATCAACAACGATGGTAATGCACGATTCACTGTAGGCAATAACTCCGAAAACGGCACTGGCAACAAGGCTTTCAATCTCGGTGTCCGTCACACGTTCTGAATCCGGGCGGCGAACTGCCCCCAAAGAATTCGGTGCCTGCCCAGTGTGGGTACGGGTAAGCGCCGGATAGGCTGGTTTCAGCCTGCAGAGTCATCTGCGAATTTAATCTCCTCTCTTTTGCGGCACCTTCGGGTGCCGCCTTTTTTTGTACAGACACTTTGTACGCACAGATTGCGTGGCCTGGACGTCGCTGAAGGTAGAATCCGAAGATTAGCAGTCAGATTGATGACTCACTGGCGCCTATTCTTCGATGAGCCTCCACCCGACATTCATGAGCGAAATTCCAGACGCCCACACGGTTGCCGAATTCCTGAAAAAGCACCCGGACTTTTTTGAGCATCACTCCGACCTGCTCAGTGGAATGAGATTGACCACGGCGCTTGGCGGCCGCACTGTCTCGCTCCAGGAACGCCAGGTCGAAGTCCTGCGTGACAAAATCCGGCAGCTCGAGTTGAAACTGGCAATGCTGACGCGAAACGTCGGCAGCAATGACGCCATCATGAGCAATTTTCACCAGTGGATACTCCAACTATTGTCCGAAGATGATCCAGCGAATGCTCCGGATTCACTGTTGCTTGCGCTAAAGAAAAACTTCAATGTGCCCAACGCATCGCTGCGACTGTGGCATGTCAAGCAAGAGCATGCTGCAGCCTGGTTTGCCGCCGACGCTGGCGATGCCCGCGTATTTTCAGACCGCCAGAAATCCCCGGTTTCCGGCCCGGCTGCCGACAAGCCCGGTGTACCATGGCTGGATGACGCAACGACGATGCAATCTGCCGCATTGCTACCCCTGCGCAAACCCGGCAGCGACTTGAGTTTCGGTCTGCTCGTGATGGGATCGTCCGATCCGCAACGCTTTTCGTCTGAGCTGGCGACCGACATCCTGATGCGCATCGGTGAGGTCGCCAGCGTCCACCTGCAAAGCCTGGTCACCTGAAGCCATGTATCCTCCGGGCAGTTCGCCGGAGATTGCCGGCTACCTGGCGCACCTGCAGACGCAGCGCAAACTCGCCGCTCACACGCTGGATAGTTATCGGCGCGACCTCGAACAGCTGACCGGGCTGGTCGCAGAGCAGTCCGGCAATGCACTCAGCGAGCTGACGCAAACCGACTTCCGTCGCTTCGCCAGTCATTTGCATGCGCGCGGACTGGCGCCATCCTCGATCGCACGCAAGCTGTCCGCATGGCGCAGCTTTTTCGGATGGCTCGCGCTGACGCAGGGCATGCCCGCGAATCCAGTCGACGGCGTCAAGCCGCCGCGACGCGCGAGGAGCCTGCCGAAAGCGCTGGGCGTCGATGACGCGGTGAAACTGGTCTCGGGGAAGGCGGCAACGACTACCCCGCATTCAACCAGCGCATGCTGCAACAGGGCAATCTTCGAGCTGCTGTACTCCAGCGGTCTGCGGGTATCGGAATTGACGGGCCTCGACCTGCACCATGTAAATGAAGACGGTCACGAATCGCAAGGCTGGATCGACTTCGACGCAGCCGAAGTCATCGTGACTGGCAAAGGCAGCAAGCGGCGCAGCGTGCCGGTCGGCGCAGCGGCCATCGCAGCCTTGCGCGACTGGCTCGTCGTGCGCGCCAGTCAGGCGCGGCCAGCGCCACCCGCTGATGCACATGCGCTCTTCCTGTCAGCGCGCGGGCACCGTATCTCGCCGCGCGAGGTTCAAAAACGCATCAAGGCGCACGCCCAAGCGCTCGGCATTCCGGCGGACGTTCACCCGCACATGCTCAGGCATTCATTCGCCTCGCATCTGCTGCAATCCTCCGGTGACCTGCGCGCCGTGCAGGAAATGCTCGGGCACGCGTCGATCGCATCCACCCAGGTCTATACTTCGCTGGATTTCCAGCGTCTCGCACAGGTGTACGATGCGGCGCATCCCCGCGCAAAAAAACAGGGCGACGGTCATTGAATTTCGACGGCACGCCGCCATTTCCATTTCGTTACATTGAATAGCCAGTCCATGTCCCTGATACCCGCCACCATCCTCACCGGCTTCCTCGGCGCCGGCAAAACCACGCTACTCAATCGCATCCTCAACGAGCAGCACGGAATGAAAATTGCCGTCATCGAGAACGAGTTCGGCGAAGAAAACATCGACCACGAAATTCTTGTCCGCGACAGCAATGAGCAAATCGTCGAGATGAGCAACGGTTGCGTCTGCTGCACGGTGCGCGGCGACCTGATCGTGGCGCTCGGGCAGCTGGCGCAGAAGCGGCGTGACGGCACGCTGCAGTTCGATCGCGTGGTGATCGAGACCACAGGACTAGCGAATCCGGGCCCGGTCGCACAAACCTTCTTTATGGATGAAGATGTCGGCACCTCCTACTTGCTGGATGGCGTGATCACTGTGATTGATGCCAGCAACGCGATGCAGCAGCTGGACCGTTTCGAAGAGGCACAGCGTCAGGTCGGCTTTGCCGATCGCATGCTGCTGTCCAAGACCGATCTGGTCGATGACGGCAAGGTCACCGCACTGGAAACGCGACTCAAGCGTATCAATCCGCGCGCGCCGATCAGGCGCACGAATTTCGGTGTCGCGCCGATCGCCGACATCCTGGATATCCGCGGCTTCAACCTGAATGATCGTCTCGAGATCGACCCTGATTTTCTGCGCGCCGACGATCATGCGCACGCATGCGACGAACACTGCGACCATGATCACGGCGATCACGCACGCCATGCGCACCAGGGTCATCACGGCCAGGACCACGGTGATCATGCGCACGCCCACCACCACGGTGCGGGCGGCCACACGGATGAAATCGCTGCCTTCGTTTTCCGCAGTGACCGACCGTTCAATCCGGCGCAGCTCGAGGAATTCATCGGCAGCCTGATCCAGGTATACGGACCGCGGATGCTGCGCTATAAAGGCGTACTATGGCTCAAAGGCGCATCTCGCAAGGTAATTTTTCAGGGAGTGCATCAGACCATGGGAAGCGACCTCGGCGCACCGTGGTCCGCCGACGAAGCGCGCGGCAGCAAGATCGTTTTTATTGGACAAAACCTGCCGAAGGATGTCTTCATCGAAGGGCTGACGCAATGCCTCGAGCCGGTAGATGACCCGGCCACACAAGATTAAAAATTCTGTATCCGTTTTTTTAACATTCGCGAAATCCGGACCAGGCACGGGGTTCCTTCGACGAAATGCATTAAAAATCATGCAAAGCTTGCCGGCCGGGCGGACAATGCGATTACAATAGCCGCCGATCGAAGCCAGACCCAAGCCAGGCACCGAGACCAAGCGCGAAAGCAGACCTCGGCGGGCCGCTTCTTATGAAAGCAGGGTTTGGCGGACTGCGCAGCCACAAGGGCAGCGCAAGTCCCGCGGGTAAAATTCACCGATTCGTAGTTACGAAAGCTAGCGACGTGGCAACCAATTCCAAGACCTCGAAGTCGACCGTCACTGACGGCGCCCTCCTCACCGAGGAGCAAATCCTCGCGATGGACGAGAAGGATTACATGAACCCGGTGCAGCTCGCGTTCTTCAAGGCACGCCTGCAGCAGCTTGAAAAAGATTTGCTGAAAAACGCCGACGAGACCACCGAGCATCTGCGCGAAACCGTGCTGGTTCCCGATCCTGCCGATCGTGCAACGATTGAAGAAGAACACGCGCTCGAGCTGCGTACCCGCGACCGCGAGCGCAAGCTGCTGAAAAAAGTACAGCAGTCGCTGCAATCGATCGAGTCCGGCGACTACGGCTGGTGCGAAGAAACCGGCGAGCCGATCGGCATTCCGCGCCTGCTGGCGCGCCCGACGGCAACGCTGTCGCTGGAAGCGCAGCAACGGCGCGAATTGAAGCAGAAGCTGTACGGCGACTAAACGTCCGACAAAGCCCCCGCCAATTGCCGGGGGCTTTGTTTTTGGGCTAACATCGTTGGCCTCAGAACAACTTTCCCACGTCTGGCCGGATGATGCCGACCTTGCCACGAATCGATCGCCGCCGGCCTTGGCTGGCGCTGCTGCTGGCGCTCAGCCTGCTATTTACGCAGTGGCTGGGCTTTGGCCATGCGGTCGCCCATGGCAATAATGGCTTGCCAGAGCTCCGGCAGCCGACGACGGACGTCGGCATGGCGGGTGGCCTGCCGGAACATCAAAAATCTTCCAGTACCTGCGTCGCACTCGATGCGGCCACGCTCGGCGCCGGCGTTCCAATGGCGGACTTCGTCACCGCCGGGACGGCACTGACGGATGCACCGATTGCGCTGCCGCTGCGCACCGGCTGGCACCGCCTCTTTACCGCGCACTTCAGCTCGCGCGCTCCACCACTGAACGCCTGAACATTCCCTCAGTCCGTTGCCCGCATGTCGCTGGCAACGGTCCATGTTCATTGTTAGTGGAGACACCCCATGGTTTTCCAGAAGTCCGTGCTGGCCAGCGCGGTGCTGTGCGCACTGTCGGCCGGCGCACATGCGCAAGAGACCACCAAAACCCTCGCCCCGGTGATTGTGACCGCCGACCCGTTTGGCGCTGCCGAGGGTCAAACCATCCTGACGCCCGCGCGCGTTCTGGCCGGTGACGAACTGCGCGACAAGCTCGGCGGCTCGCTCGGCGAAACACTGATGCGCGAACCCGGCGTGAATGCATCAGGCTTCAGCGCCGGGGCATCGCGGCCCATCATCCGCGGGCTCGAAGGTCCGCGCATCAAGATCCTGCAGAACGGCATGGGCAGCGGGGATCTGTCGGCCATCTCGAATGACCATGCGATCGGTCCCAGCGCGCTGAGTGCGCAGCAGATCGAGATCCTGCGTGGCCCGGCCACGCTGCTGTATGGCTCCGGCGCGATCGGTGGCGCCGTGAATATCGTCAATGGCCGCATCCCCACCCAGCTCGAAGCACAGCCAACCGGTGAGGTCGAGTTACGCGCTGGCAGTGTTGACGGCAGCGGCTTGTTTGCGTTCAGCGCGGATCGTTCCGCCGGCAAGATCGGACTGCATGTCGACGGCAGCCTGCTGCGCGCCGGCGACTACCGCATCCCGGGCAACAGCTCGGTCGATGGCAGCGGCGACACCGGCAAACTGTCCTTCTCCGGTAACCGCGAAGACAACCTCGGCTTCGGAGCATCACTGGTGGAATCATGGGGCCATGTCGGCGCCTCGATCGGGCAGACCGACCGCCTGTACGGCATCCACGGCCGCGATGAAAACGCGAAGATTGATCTCTCTCAATTCCGCTTCGATATCGACAGCCTGGTCAAGGCGCCACTCCCCGGCTTCGATGCGCTGCGCATCAAGCTCGGCCATAACGACTACCAGCATACCGAGCTCGAAGACGGCCGCGATCCGCATGTGAAATTCAGCAACCGCTCGTTTGAATCGCGCTGGGAGCTGAGCCATCTGCCGCTGGCCGGCTGGCGCGGCAAGCTCGGCGTGCAGACCGATAACGCGACCGTACAGGCGCTGAATGTCGAAGACCCGGCGGTCGCGCCGACCGTGCCGCGCACACGCTCATCGTCTCTCGCAGCCTTTGCGGTCGAGGAAAAGGATTTCGGCAATGTCCGCGTCAGTGCCGGCATGCGTATCGAACAGGCCGACCGGCGCCCGGACGGCAACCGTGCGCGTGACTTTTCCCTCGCCGCCGGCTCGCTAGGCGCGCTATGGAGCTTTATTCCCGGCTACGCGCTGGGCGCGACCGGCTCCATCGCCCAGCGAGCGCCCAGCGCCGAAGAGCTTTACTCTGGCGGCATGCACCATCCGACCGAAACCTTCGACAAGGGTGACGCCGGCCTGCGCAAAGAGACCTCGAACAACATCGAACTGTCGCTGCAAAAGACCACCGACCGCCTGCGCTGGAAAGCCAACCTGTTCCAGAACAAGGTCAAGGATTTCATCTACGGTGCGCTCGGCGGCGATGTTTGCGAAGAAACCGGGCTGGCGGCCGATGGCATCTGCGACGCAGTACGCGAGCGCAGCTTCCGCCAGAACGATGCCACCCTGCGCGGCTACGAAGCTGATCTGAGCTACAACCTGTACGAGCAGGGCTGGTACGGCCGCCTGTTCACCGACAGTTCGCGCGGCCGGCTCGACGGACTCGGCAACCTGCCTCTGCAACCGGCGACGCGCACCGGCGTCACCATCGGCTATCAGGACACGCTCTGGCGCTCCTCGCTGACAGTGCTGCATGCGAGCGCGCAGAATCGCATTGCCAGCCCGGACATCTCCGACGAGACCATCACTCGCGCCTATACGCGTGTCGATGCGAGCATTTCCCGCGTACAGCGCTTCGGCACAACCGACCTGACCTGGTTCCTGCTCGCTCGCAACTTGCTGAATGAAGAGATTCGATTGTCCACGTCACTGCTGAAAGATTACGTTCCGCAAGCAGGACGGAACCTGATGGTCGGTGTGCGCGCACGTTTCTGAGCGTCGCACCCCACCTGGGCGCGCCGCAGTCTGTCGGGTTCATGCCACGCATGATCCCGACGACCGGCCATCGCTGAGAGCGGCTACGGAGCCGGCAACCATCACAAGCCGTCGATGGGTGCGCAAACGGTTAATGTCACGCCATCGTTCCCCTTCAGCGACGGCAGGCGCATGTGAAATTTCTCCACCTGTTCGGCAAGTCCACGTCCCCGCCATTGCGCCATGTCAGGCAATCGCCGCGCGCAGGTAATGCAGCCGAAGAAACCACTCGCAAGATCGATGCGATCGAATCCGAAATCAGCGCCGAACTCGCCGAGGTCAGCAGCAATCCCGACGAGCAGCGCACACCGACCGCGCAACTCATGCAGCGGATCGACGAAGCGAGCCTGCTCTATGCAAGCCGCCAGACCAAAGCCGCCGAGTCCTTGCTGCTCGACGCAGTCGAGCAGCCAAGCAACAGCGCGCATGAGCCGCTGGCGTGGATGATGCTGCTCGAACTCGCGTGTGCCGCCGGCAGCCAGGCGCAGTTTGAAGCGCTGGCGCTGCGCTACGCGCAGCGCTTTGAAACCTCGCCGCCGCAATGGCGTGACGGCCTGCCGGAGCCGGCAACACCGACCGTCCGGTCCCCCGTGCTCGCTTATCGGGGAAAACTCAGCAGCAGCGCGGCACCGGCACTGGGCCGCCTCGCGCAAATGGCCGGCGCGCACGATACCCTCCGCATCGACCTTGACGGCGTGACCACCGTCGATGACGAGGGCTGCACACTGCTGCTGAACTTGCTCGAACAATGGCTGGCCGATGGACGGCAGGTCGAGTTGCTGCCATCTCCCGCTCTGGTGGCGCTGCTGCGCGCGCAGCTCGATGAGGCAAAGCTCGCAAGCAGCCCGAACGAGGCCCATGACAGGCGCCACAGTCGCTGGCGCTTACTGCTGGAACTGCTGTACGCCAATGGCGAGACGAGCGCCCATGATGAAGCCTGCGTTGCCTACAGCATCGCGTATGAAGTCTCTCCCCCTGCGCCCCTGTTGTCGCTGCCGCCGTCGACGTCGGCAGCAGTAAGCTGCGCCGATACGCTGACTTTGCCGGTCGAGATCACTTATCCGGTCGATGCGCTGCTGGAATCGCTGCACAGCATGGCCGCACCCCGCTCGGCCATCGTGCTTGACTGCCGCTACCTGCAACTCATCGAGTTCAATGCCGCCGCCCCCCTGCTGGCCGGACTCGCGCGCCTCGCCGACGGCAAACCGGTAGAATGGCGCGATCTGTCCCACCTCGTGTCGACGCTGCTGCAACTGGTCGGCGGCGCAGATCGTCTGAGGATCATCAATCGCAAGCCCTGAGCTGTTGCGCCCCCGGCGCCAGCCCTGCGGGCGTCCGGATCGCAATCACATGGAACAATTTCACGGCACTACCATTCTCTCCGTCCGTCGCGGCGCGCAAGTCGCGCTCGGCGGCGACGGACAAGTCACGCTAGGCAACGTTGTCATGAAAGGCAGCGCGCGCAAGGTACGCAAACTCTTCCACGGCAAGGTACTGGCCGGCTTCGCCGGCGGCACTGCCGACGCCTTCACATTGATCGAACGTTTCGAGTCCAAGCTCGAGACGCATCAGGGCAACCTGCTGCGCGCGTCGGTCGAACTGGCAAAAGACTGGCGCACCGACCGCATGCTGCGTCGGCTCGAAGCCATGCTGTTGGTGGCTGACCGCGAGGCAACGCTGATCATCACCGGCAATGGCGACGTGCTCGAGCCCGAACAAGGGGTGGGTGCCATCGGTTCCGGCGGAAGCTACGCACAGGCCGCGGCACTGGCGCTGTACGAGAACACCGAGCTGGGCCCGGACGAGATCGTCAGGAAAGCGCTGACCATCGCCGGCGAACTCTGCATCTACACCAACCTGTCACTGACCATCGAGACACTGGACTGAACGCCACATGAACCTCACACCGCAACAAATCGTCGCCGAACTCGACAAGCATGTCGTCGGACAAGGCAAGGCCAAGCGTGCCGTCGCGATCGCGCTGCGCAACCGCTGGCGACGCCAGCAGGTGCCGGACCCGCTACGCCATGAAATCACCCCGAAGAACATCCTGATGATCGGGCCGACCGGCGTTGGCAAGACCGAGATCGCACGCCGCCTGGCCCGACTGGCCGACGCACCCTTCATCAAGATCGAGGCGACCAAGTTCACCGAAGTCGGCTATGTCGGCCGCGACGTCGACACCATCATCCGCGACCTGACCGAGATCGGCATCAAGCAGACCCGCGAGCAGGAAATGCGCAAGGTGCGCGCGCAGGCCGAAGATGCAGCGGAAGACCGTATCCTCGACGTGCTCCTGCCGCCGGCGCGTGACTTCGGTTTCTCCGGCACGCCGTCGACGGAAGACAAGAGCACCAACACCACACGGCAAACCTTCCGCAAGCGACTGCGCGAAGGCGCGCTCGATGACAAGGAAATCGACATCGACGTCGCCGAAGCACGTCCGCAGATGGAGATCATGGCGCCGCCCGGCATGGAAGAAATGACCGAGCAGATCAAGTCCATGTTTTCTGGACTGGGTGCCGGGCGCAAACAGACGCGCAAACTAAAGATCGCCGAAGCAATGAAACTGCTGGTCGACGAGGAAGCGGCACGGCTGGTGAATGACGATGAACTGAAACAGCGCGCGATCGCCAACATCGAGCAGAACGGCATCGTATTTCTCGACGAGATCGACAAGATCGCCACGCGTGCCAACGCGCAGGGTGCCGACGTATCGCGCGCCGGTGTACAACGCGACCTGCTGCCGCTGGTCGAAGGAACGACGGTGAACACCAAGTACGGCATGGTCAAGACTGACCATATCCTGTTCATCGCATCGGGCGCCTTCCATCTCGCCAAGCCATCCGACCTGATTCCGGAACTTCAGGGCCGCTTCCCGATCCGCGTCGAACTTGAGTCGCTGGCGATCGCCGACTTCGAGCGTATCCTGACCTCGACCGATGCCTGCCTGACCCGCCAGTATCAGGCGCTGCTGGCGACCGAAAACGTGAATGTGAGCTTCACGCCCGATGGTATTCGCCGGCTGGCAGAGATTGCGTATTCGGTCAACGAAAAGACCGAGAACATCGGCGCGCGCAGGCTCTACACGGTGATGGAAAAACTGCTCGAGGAAATATCGTTCGTCGCCGGCGAACAAGCCTCCGACGCGGTGCAGATCGATGCCGCGTATGTCGATACGCGACTCGGCGAGCTGGCCGTCAATGAAGACCTGTCGCGCTACGTACTGTAAACGCGCGATGACGATGCTTTAAGCGCGCGGTGTACCAGCTGCCGGTATGCTGCGCTGTCAGCATGCAGTCGATAGGCGCCGTCAACCACGGGAGGATCTGCGATGGCAAACAAGACGCTGGCCAAGCGGCAAAAACTGTCGTTTCGGGTCGAGCCATCGCAGCGGCCGCTGAAGCCGCGTAACCCGGTCGCGGTACCCGCGAAGCAGCGCGCAGCCGGGCCGCATCGCAAGAGCAAATCTGCGAACCGGCAGGCAAAAAAACGCGAGTTGATACGGCAGCTGCTGCAGAAAAACAGCGACGACTGACGCGCTCAACACGGATCAGCGCAAGGTCGGTACCGACGGCGGCGAACGTCTCGGCATCGACGGCGCCGGAAAATTCGGCGGCCGCTGCGCTGATGCCGCAGCGCCATCGGCCACAGCATCGTCACCACCCTTACCAGCATCACCCCGGCCACCCGCACTCGCTCCCACCGATGACGACGGCGACAGCTGTGGCCCGGATGGCTGCGGCTGCGGCGAGTTCGGCGCAGGCGAGGGCGGTGGCGCGGATGGCTGGGTTTGCGGTGGCAGCAGCTGCGGCTCTGGCGCCGTGCCCAGCTGCGTGACAGTCGCGCCACCCTCCTGCGCTGAAAAGGCCGGCAAAGCCAGTTCCCGCTCAGCGCCGCGCTCAGACAGCACCACTGTGCGCGCGCCAATCTCCTTGACCGTCAGACCCGGCAACACCTCAGCGTTCATCGGCAGCGCACGCGCTGGCTTACCGTCAGCGGCGATGATCGCAACGCTCGCGCGGCCGGCGCGCAAGATGCCACGCAACTGCACCTGCGCGCCGCCAGCCGTCTGCGGACGACCGCCAAACAAGCTTGCTGCCGCCGATACCGACGGCAGCAACTGTGCTGCCTCAGGCGGCGCGGCCACCGCTCGCGGTTCGGGCGTGATCCATTGCAACAGCCAGTAGGCGAGCGACGCGCACAGCGCGACGAACAGCAGTAAGGCAATCATGGCCGGTGCGCGCTGCATCGCTCTAGCGCACCAGCTGGTTGATTTCGATGATAGGCATCAGCACCGCCAGCACGATCAGCAGCACGACCACCCCCATCGCCAGAATCAGCACCGGCTCGAGCAGACCGGCGATCGTCAGTGCGCGCCGCTCGAGATCCTGCTCCTGCATCTGCGCCGCGCGGTTCAGCATCGCCGGCAGTTCGCCTGTCACTTCGCCGGCGCGGATCATGTGCACCAGCATCGGCGGAAAATGCCGGTGCTGTGCGAGCGCGCGCGCCAGACTCACACCTTCGCGTACCGATGCCGTCGCATCCGCCACCTGCTGGCGCATCGCCACATTCGACAGCGTGTCGCGACTGGTCTGCAGCGCACGCAGGATAGGCACGCCGGAGCTGATGGTGATGGCCAGCGTGCTGGCAAAGCGCGCCGTATTCAGACTGCGCTGAAAACGCCCGACCAGCGGCGCATTCAGCAGCCAGCGATGCCAGCGCATCTTCGCCTCCGGATCGCGCAGACTGCGCCGCCACAGCACGAAGGCTATCCCGAGCAACAGCGCGACCAGCCAGCCCCAGTGACGCACAACATCTGAAATCGCCAGCATCATCACCGTCAGGAAAGGCAGTTGCTGCCGGGTGTTCGCAAAAACGGACACGATCTGCGGCACCACATAGGTCAGCAGAAAAATCACGATGGCAAATGCAACCACCGTCACGATCGCCGGGTAAGTGAATGCCAGCCGCACTTTCTGCACCAGTGCATTGCGGCGCTCGACATAGTCGGCCAGCCGTGACAGCACGCCAGCCAGCTGGCCGATATGCTCACCGGAGGCCACCAGCGCCCGGTAAATGTCGGAGAAATCCCGAGGATGACGCGCAAGCGCCTCCGACAACGACGAGCCACTCATCACCTCGGCACGCACCGATGCGATCAGGTCGCGCAGATAGGGCCGTTCGGCCTGTTCCATCAACGCATCGAATGCCTGTTCGAGTGGCAGGTTGGCTTCCAGCAGCGAGGCCAGCTGTCGCGTGAACAACGCCAGCTCCACCGTCGACAATTTGTCGCCGAATGAGAATGCGCGCCGGCCTTGCGCATCGGTGCCACTGACGATGACATCGACCGCTAGCGGTAGTAGTCCGCGTGCACGCAAGTCAGAACGCGCCGCGCGCGGACTATCAGCCTGCAGTACGCCCTTGCTGGCACTGCCTGCGTCATCGACGGCTTCATAGCGGAAAGCGGGCATCGTTCTGTTCGTGAGAATCTCAAAAGACGCTGAATTCCGACACCGACCGGACGCCGGCGTCGATCAACTGACCACCCGACTGACCGGAACGGCTCATTCCTTGGTCACCCGCAGCAATTCGGCCAGCGTCGTCGTGCCGTCCTGCAGCCAGCGCTCGCCGTCTTCGCGCATCGTCTGCATACCGTCGTGCTGCGCCGTGGCACGTATGTCAGCCTCGGACGCGCGGTCATGAATCTGCGCACGAATCTGCTCGGTGGTCAGCAGCAACTCATAGATGCCGACCCGTCCCTGGTAGCCGGTGTTCCCGCAGCGCTCGCAGCCAAGCTCGTGCCAGGCGCTGCCATCGAAGCGACGGCAGTACGTACAGAGCTTGCGGACCAGCCGCTGTGCGACCACGCCGATCAATGATGAAGACAACAGGAAGGGCTCAATGCCCATGTCGAGCAATCGCGTCACGGCCGCTGCCGCGTCATTCGTGTGCAGCGTGGCCAGCACCAGGTGGCCCGTCAGGGACGCTTGCACCGCAATCTGCGCAGTCTCGAGATCGCGGATCTCGCCAATCATGATCACGTCCGGATCTTGCCGCAGGATCGCGCGCAGCGCCTTCGCGAAGCTCATATCGATACGTGCATTCACTTGCGTCTGACCAACGCCGGGCAGCTCATATTCGATCGGATCCTCGACGGTCAGCAGGTTGGTCGATGGCGAGTTCAGTCTGGAAAGCGCCGCATACAGCGTGGTGGTCTTGCCGGAGCCGGTCGGCCCGGTCACCAGCACGATGCCGTGCGGCTGCGTGATCAAACGGTTGAACTGCATGCGCGTCGGCTCGCTCATGCCAAGATTCTGCAAGTCCATCCGGCCGCCTTCCTTGTCCAGCAAGCGCAGCACTGCTCGCTCACCATGGCCGGTCGGCAGTGTCGACACGCGTACGTCGACCGGCTTGCCGCCAACGCGTAGCGTGATGCGCCCATCTTGCGGAAGCCGCTTCTCGGCGATATCCAGTTGCGACATGATCTTGATGCGCGAGATCAACGCCGCATGAATCGCCTTCTTCGGCCGGACCACGTCACGCAGCCGGCCATCAATGCGGAACCGCACCACCGATACCTGCTCGAATGGCTCGATATGAATGTCGGACGCGCCTTCGCGTAATGCCTGCGTCAGTAGCGCATTGATCATGCGAATCACCGGCGCATCGTCGGCCGACTCCAGCAAATCTTCGACCGCCGGCATCTCCTGCATCAGCCGCGCGAGGTCAAGATCCGACTCGACCTCATCGACCACCTGCGCCGCATCGCCGCCGGAGCCGGCATAAGCTTTCGCGATGGCGCTCTCGAGCTGCTCGCGCGGCAGCGGATTCACTCGTAGCCGGCCGAAGCGGCGGCTGATCTCGGCCACGGCTGCCGGCGCGGTGCCGTCCGACACCCAGACATCGACCGGCTCTTCATGCACGCCGGCCTGCGCCAGTACGCCAAAATCGCGTGCAAAGGAAAACGGCAACAATCGCGGGTCGTGCATGACGGCATCCATCGTGTCATTCCCTTGAAATCAGGCATCGCCACCGCTCAGCGCTGGTGAATCACTGGCGGCTCCACCGGAAAGACCTCGGGCGGCGGCGAAGGTTGCAGGTCGGACTTACCCGATGACGACGGTCTGGCCGACGGCGCAGCGGGTGACGATGCCGCAGGCGATGCTGCGGAGGAGGATGACGATGGTGGCGCACGATTCAGCAGCGCGCCGCCGACCGGGCTGCCGCCATCGAGCGGTGGCAGTTGCGGCACTTCGTCGGTCGGCAGCAGCACGTTCGGATACGGCCGTACGCCCTGCTGCGCGCCACGAATGTAGTCATAGCGGTCGGAGGCCACCGCCACACTCTGCTCGTCGCTGCGAATCACGGTCGGTCGCAAAAACACCATCAGGTTGGTCTTGGTGCGGCGCTTCGACTGGTAGCGAAACAGGTAGCCAAGAATGGGCACATCGCCCAGCCCCGGCACCTTCTCGACCGAGTCCGCCATCGTGTCCTCGATCAAGCCCCCCAGCACGATGATCTGGCCATCGTCGACCAGCACATTCGTGTCGATCGAACGCTTGCTGGTGATCAGGCCTGAGGCTGTCGATTGCTGGATGTTCGAGGTTTCCTGATAAATCGCCATCTTCACCGTGCCGCCCTCGGAGATCGTCGGGCGCACGCGCAGCGACAAACCGATGTCGCGCCGCTCGATGGTCTGAAACGGATTCACGCCGGCGGTGCCGCCCGACGCCGGCGTGGTGAACTGACCGGTAATGAAGGGCACGTTCTGGCCCACGATAATGCGCGCCTCTTCATTGTCGAGCGTGATCAGGTTCGGCATCGACAGGATGTTGGCCTTCGCATTCGTTTCCAGTGCACGAGCCAGCATGCCCAGTCCCAGCTGGCCGGCGCTGTTCTGCTTGAAGACGCCGGCGGAGAGGCCATTGCCCGGTGGCAGCGGCACGCCATTCGGCCCAAGGATGGACACCGCTTGCTGCACGAGGTTGTTGCCCTGCGTGGAAAAGCCGGTCAGCAGGCCGACGCGGTAGCTGCTATTGCCATTGCCCGACAGGCTGGCCCATTGCACGCCGAGCTCGGCCGCACGGTCGGCACTGATCTCGACGATCAATGACTCGACATACACCTGCGCGCGGCGTGCATCGAGCTGGTCAATGATGGCGCGCAGATTGCGGTACACGCGTTCGTTGGCGGTGATGATCAGCGTGTTGGTCGCCGGGTCCGCCTGGATGAAACCGGCAACGCCGCCCGTCGGCAACGGGCCCTGCTGCTGCGCGGGCGAAGACGGCGGCGCCTGCAGACCCGCGCCCTGCTGCCCGACCGGTGGCGTGGCCGGCTGTTGCGTTGTGCCGGTCGGCGCACCGGGTAAGCTTGCCGCACCGGACTCGCCCGCCATCACCGCGCGCAACACCTGCGCCAGCCGGGTCGCCTCGGCATTGCGCAGATACACCACGTGCACATTGCCCGGCAAAGTGGTCGGCCGGTCGAGCTTGGTAATCAGTGTGCGTGCCAGGTTGGCACGTGCCACCGTGGGCGCGCGGATGATCAGCGAATTCGTGCGCGCGTCGGCCAGCACCATCAGGCGGCCGGCATCGCCCTGACCGGGCGCGGCGCCGGTGTCGAGCAGACGATTGATCGTGACCGCCAGATCGATGGCAATACCGTGCTCGATGCGCACCACGTCGAGCTCGCCGATGGCCGGTGTGTCGAGTGTCGCGATGATGCGCGCCAGCCGCTTCAGGTTGTCCGCATAGTCGGTCACGATCAGCGTATTGTTGGACGGGTCGGCAGCAATCGTGTTGTTCGGCGAGATCATTGGCCGCAGCACGGCAACCAGCCCGGTCGCGCTCTCATGGTTCAGATGAAAGATGCGCGTGGCGATCTGGTCGCCGCGCAGCTTGCCGACCTGTACCGGCGAAGCCTGCAGTTTCGCATCGGCCTCCGGCACCACCTTCACGAACTCCTGCGTTCGCACCATCGCATAGCCTTGCAGCCGCAGCACCGAGCCGAGCATCTCGAATGCCCGTGCTTTCGTCACCGGCTTTTCCGACACGAGATTGATCGTACCCTTGACGCGCGGATCGATCACGAAGGTATTGCCGGTGAAATGGCCGATCGCGCGTATGACCGACTCAATGTCGGCACCGACGAAATTCAGCGATGCGCGGCTGTCGCTCGGTTCCTGTGCGACGGCCGGCGCGCCGGCGAGTGCGGCGGACAGCAACCATACGCCACAGCGGCGCAGCGGGAACGTGATGGCCGCGACCGGTGTGATGAACGCATGCGGTGCGGGCAGCGATAGGTGCGAATTGGTTTTCATCGGAATTCAAGCGCGATCACGTTCCGGTTGCCCACCTGGCGTCGCTGCCCCAGCAAATTCAGCAGGATCGCCAGCCTTTGTTCTTCACCTTCTGCCGCCCACGCCTGTCCGGAAAACTGCAGCCGTCCGTCGGCGAACGTGCCTTGCCCGGTCAGCAGCAGCGGCCCCGACAAGCTTTCCAGATTGACGCGCGCCTTGCCCCGGTGCCAGTCAAACCGCATGCGATACGCGCCCAGCGGCTTGACCGGAGACAAGGCCGACGCCACCTCCGTCAGGTCCAGCTGCAGGCGCCCGTCGATCTGCAGACCGGCGTCGGCGCGCGTCAGCACGAGCTGGCTCCATGACAAGCGCATCTGGCCGGATGGTCGTATCGTATTCAGTGGTGCGCCGAGCGCTGCCAGCCGCTCGGCCGGCAAGCCCATGCCGCCATCACCCAGTGTCCAGCGCCGCCAACTGCCACGTACCGGCAGCGGCGCGTCCAGCGCACGCGGATTCTGTACGGTCGCCTCCACCACGCCCATCAGCACCAGGGGCGATAGCCACCAGCGAAAGCGTCCGGGCAGCAATGGCACCAGCGGTTCGCCGCCGCCGCTGGCGACGCCAATGAAAGCCGAGCCACGCCATACGCTGCCCTGCGGATCGCCGAGTGACAGCCGGCCGTCGGTCTGCTGCTCCAGCAGCGGCGCCAGCCAGGCCGCCGGCAGGCTGACCAGCACCGTGGCCAGCACCGCCAGCAAGGCAAGCGCCATCCACACCATTGGACGCCTCACCCTGCCCGTCCCGGGTGAGGCGCGCCCATGCGGCGACTCGTGCAAGGTATTCATCGAAGCGCGCTAAGGGAAGAACATGAGACAGCTTTTCATGGCCGCAGCTCATTGCAGCCGGCGCAGCGACAACGCCGCGTCAACGCGGTCGATGCGCTCGTGCGCGCTGACACTCGCCTCCGTCACGGCCAGCTGAGCCTGGCGCTGCGACTGCTGCAGCCAGTCGGCCAGCGCGGCGAACGACACATCGCTGAAGTTGGCCCGCACCAGCACCTCGCCAACGTTGAGGTTTTGCGGCTTGAGCCCGGCATCGGTCAGGCTGCGTTCCAGAGTCTGGCGGTCCAGGGGGGAGGCTGCGCGCGCGGGTGGCGGCGCAGCGCTCACCTGCCGCACCAGGTTCTGCATCTGCGCCCGCTCCGCACGCAAGGCCGGCAGCCGTTCGCGCCAGTAAGCCCGCCCGGCCAGCGCCGGCTCGACCAGAAACTGCCAGCCCATCAGCACCATGAGCAGTGCGCCGCCGGCGAGCAGGATGCGCCGCTCGCGCTCGGTGCGCTCAGCCCAAAAACGGCGCAGGGCCTTCATGGCGCGCTCCGGACCTGCCATTGCGACGGGTCGGCCGCCGATGGCGTCACGGCCAGCCGGCGTGCCGCGAGCGCCGCACGCATCGCCTCCAGCGATACCTGCGCACCGGGCCGCAGCCGCACGTTCAGCGTGGCGTCGCGGTAGTCCAGCGCCGCGATCGCGCGGCCATCGTTGCCAGCCTCGGCCCAGGCCTCACCGAGCGCCGCCGACAAGGCGAGGAAATCACCGGCGGCAAACTCGCCGCCCGCCTGTCGTACCGCAGCGACCTTCTGACGCATCTGCGCCAGCGGCTCGGACGGCGCCGGCTCACCGGGAAAGGCGCGCCGGTAGCTCGCCGCCATCTCGTCTTCGAGCGCGCGGCCTTCCGTGCGCAGGCGCCACCAGTCGACATTCAGCGCCGCCATATTCAGCAGCAACAAGACAAGCGCCAGCCGCAAGGGCCAGCGCCACCGACGCCAGTCTGGCGCGTCTTCCGTACGAGCGGCGCTGCCGGCCACGAGATCGACACCGGCCTGGCTGGCGCCTTCGATCCAGTCGGGCCAGCTTTCGTCGACCAGTTCGATGCCATTGTCCGGATGGTCGTCTGCCCATGTACGGAACGGCGCCGCATGCGCTGGCGTCACCGACAGCTGCACCAGCCGCTCGCCGGCAAAGGTGGCCAACATGTCGCGCACCACAGCGGGCAGGTCGGCGGCAGCACCAGCGGCGACCTGCAGACCCAGGCCGGCGTCGACGGACAGGCGGAGTGCCAGTTCGAGCCCGCCGCCCGCATCGAGCAAGGCCGCCGACACGCGCCCGGCAGGCAGCGGCATGCACAGCTGCATCGGCAGCGCCGCAAGGCGGCGCGCGCCGAGCTGTCGCAACGCGGCCAGCCATTGCTGCAGCCACGCGCGGTCGGCGATGGCGATAAGCCGCTGGCCATCGATGTCGGGGCCAGCGACAATCACGCAGTCATCCGGGTCGCCGATCACGCGGTCTTCGACCAGCGCCGGCAGCGCCGCAGACAGTCGTGCCGCCGCTAGCGGCGGCACCGCCATCCGCAACAGCGTCACATCGCTGGCCGCCAGCAACAGCACCACCCGCGAGGCCCGCGTGATCAGCGGTGCCAGCGCGGCCAGCGTGGCCGTGCCGGCGCGCTGCAGCTGCGTGCGCAGCGTCCAGGCGAAGGACAGCGACACCGACGGCAGTGCAACCGCCTCCGCAGGCGGTGACATGCGCTGCACCGCGAAGCGCGGCGGCAGGCGCAGGTAGAGCACAGTGGCGGGCGTGGTTCGCACCATCTCAGGCCTCCCGCATCCATAACAGGTGAGTGCTGGCGCCGTGGCGCTCGACCAGCGCCTGCACGCGCAGCGTCGCCTGACGTATCGTCACGCGACCGGTGACAAGGAAGTAGCCACTGGCTACCGAGAACAAGGCCGGATCGACCTCGGTCGGCCGCCCCGGCAGTCGCGCAGCGAGGTCGGCGAGGCTGCGAAAGCCGGCGCTGCGACGCGTGTTTACCAGCGCGGTCGCATCGGCCAATGACAAGTTCGGCAATTGCGCGGCCAGCACTTCAGCCGACGCGGTATTCGCATTCACCGGCGTGGCCACCGGCAGGAACACGACGTGCTCGCGAATCGCATTCAGCACGGCCGGCGTGCAGCCGCGCACGGCCAGCAGGTCATCCACTTGCACGAAGCTGATCGGGCGCGGCTGTCCGGCGGTGCCGGCGATCGCAGCGCGCGTGCTGTCGGCGATCTGCTGGGCCGCCGCGCGCGCCAGTCCGGGGTCTTGCCGCATCGAGGTCAGCAAGCGTTCGAACGCCTGCACGGCCGCTGGATTGACCCGCCCCTGAGTGGCCAGTCCGGCCAGATTCAGCCTCGCCTGCGCGTCCTGGATAGCGCCGGACAGCACGGCGCTGCCCGCATCGCCACGTAACGCGGCCGATTCGACATAACGGTCCAGCCGCGTATCTGACAGCGGCACCGCCCACGGCTCGTTCAGATCGTCGGTGGCGGAATACTTCGCGTCTTCGCGCAGGATTAGCCGTGCCCAGTCGAGCGCGCCGCGCAACACCCATTGCTTCTGCAACTGCAGGCGCTGATTCTCGATCGAGCGCACCTGCACCTGCTGCTGCCAGAACAGGCTGGCGACAATGGTGATGGCCAGCGTCGTCAACAGCAACGCCGTGACCACCGCGACGCCACGTCTGCGGCTGCAACCGTCGCTATGCTTGCGTCTCATGGCCGCCTCATCATGTCCGCGCCCTGATGGCGATGCCCGCCTGACTGATCGCCCATGGCCGCTGCCTCATGTGGCCCCCAGCATGAAGACCTTGGTCAGCGCCTGCGGGCGACCCGCCAGCTGCAGCGATACCTCGAGTCCGCGCCAGTCGGTCTGCATCGCCGTGGTGCCGGCCCGCGGGTTCATTAACGCGCCGCGCGAGACGATGCTGGCAGCCATCTGCTCCCAGCTGCGCCAGCCGCGCCCGTCATCGGTCCAGACGCGCAGCTGCAGCGACTGTACGCCGTCCAGCAGACGCAGCGCGTTCGCGCCGCCGGCCTGCGCAAACTGCCAGGCCTGATCGAGCTGGGTCAGGTCGCGCGTTGGCGGGGATTCTTCGCGTGTCAGCATGCCGTCGCGCAGCCGCCAGGAGACGAGCTGCAATGCGCCCGCCTGCGCCTCCGGCTGCACGCGACGCGCCACCGTCACGCGCGCCGCATCCACCTGCAAGGGCGCGCGCCCGTCCAGCGTTCCGGCGTCGACGGCGTTGGCGCAATCAGTCTGCCACTGTGCGAAGGCGAGCTGCAGCGCGCGTGTCTGTGCGAGGTCGGCGTTGAGCGCGACGCGTGCGCGGGTGATCGCATCCAGCCCGCGCCAGCCGAGCACGGCGATGAACGCCAGCACACTGATGGCGACCAGCAGCTCGACCAGCGTCAGTCCACGCTGGCCGCGCGGACAGCATCGGCCTGATCCACGCTCACAGTGCATTCGGCACCACCTGCGACAGCATGATGATCCGGCGTCCGCTGCCATCGACGACCGATACCTCGACGCGACGAAACGCCGGATTCGGCGTCGCGACGATGTGCTCGTCGCAGCGCAGGGCCAGGTCACCTTGTGCACACGCAAAGCTGCGGTTGCCCAGTGGCGGCCATTCCTGCGCGAGACGAATCTGCGTGAGACGATTTTCTGCGGACCAGGTGGCCATCATAGCGGCGCGCAGGTCGCCGCTGTTCTGCGTCAGGCTACCGATCGCGCGCAAGCTGGCCGCCATCGCGGTGCCGACGATCACCAGGGCCACCAGCACCTCGAGCAGGGTGAAGCCAGCCAGCGATTCGCTGCGGAAAGCATGCCGGGTCATCTCATTCCACCTGAAAGTTGCCGATGCCATCGGCGCGTATCGTCGCGCTGTTTCCGCCCGCGGCAAGCGTCAGTGCAAAGGCCTTGTCGACCGGCTCGCGACCAAAGACGATACGCAGGGGCGGCGGGCTGCCGGAGGATGGCTGCAACTGCAGACTCAGCGGCGCGTGCCGGTACGCACGTTCGCGCAACTGCTCGTCACCGCTCAGTACGCGCCACTGGTCGTTGCCTCGTACCAGAAAGCGATAACGATATTCATCCGCCTCGAACGCCACCGGCTGATTGCGCACGATCGCTTCGTCACGCGCCAGCTGCAACAACAGCGCGATGCGCTGCGCCTCATTCTGTAACTGCTGCCGCTCACCCGGACCGGCTTTCAGCGCGACAGCGCCGAGCATGACGCCGACGATCACCAGCGCCACCAGTAATTCAAGCAGCGTGAAGCCACGCGTGCGGTGGCGCGACGCCGGCCGCGCAGACGATGTCGGTCGGGATGGTTGTAACGAGCGCAAAGAGGGCTCGTGTGAATCCGACGAATCATGCGACTTGGCTGACGCACATGGCACATGGCACGCGGAGCGCGCACTGTGCGCCCCTCTCAGTCGGCCCATGAACCAATATCTGCATCATTACCGGCACCTCCCGGCTTGCCGTCGGCGCCATAGGAGAAGATGTCGATTTCACCGCGCGTCCCCGGCGACAGGTACTGATAAGGATTGCCCCAGGGATCGCGGTTGAGTCGGTCGAGATAGCCACCGGTCTTCCAGTTTGGCGGCACCGGCGCCATCGTCGGCCGGGTGACGAGCGCCTGCAGCCCCTGCTCGGTGGTCGGATAGCGTTGATTGTCGAGCCGGTACAGCTTGAGCGCCTGCATGAGCGTCGCAATGTCCTGCCGTGCGGCCAGGAGGCGTGCGTCATCGGTGCGGCCCATCAGCCGCGGCACGACCAGTGCCGCGAGCACTCCCATGATCACGACGACCACCATGATCTCGATCAGCGTGAAGCCACGCATGCGCGAAGCCGGAACGGGAAAAACCTGCCGCATAGATCCTTTCCTGAATCCATTGCTGAACCATGGGAATCAAAACATCGAACAAGCTTTTTCAGACTGTCATACCGCCGGAAAGTGCCGTGACCCTGATGTTGCGGGATCGCTTGCGCGGGGTTCAGCGATTATTCAGGAGCGGGAATTTTCGCGATCGATCTGGGTCAAGCCTGCATACGGAAAAGGAAAAGGAATGTCACTGCCGCATGCAACGTCCGGCGACGTGATCCAAGTCAAAGCACTGGGTGCCGAACTGGCAGCGGCAATGTCGACGGCGATCGTGCGTACCGCGCATCTGGAGTTGATACGCAGTGTGCTTCACAAGGGACGTGCCGTGCCGGAGCACAAGATCGATGGCGAGCTGACGATACAGTGCATCGAGGGAAAGCTGATCGTGCATGCGCACGGGCTGAAGATTCCACTGGCGGCCGGGGAAATGCTGTTTCTTGCCGGCGGCGTGCCGCACTCGGTTGTGGCGGAGGAGGATAGTTCTGCGTTGTTGACGCTGGTCAGGGTTGCTGCTGCATGAGCTGTGTGCTGCGATCCGATGACATCAGATCGACTCTTCGCGCGCCTCGCGTGCCAGCAACTGCTGAATCGCCTGCTGCGGCTGTTCATTTTCGAACAACACGCGGGCGACGGCATCGACGATGGGCATCGCGATACTGCGCTCTTGCGCCAGCTGCCTGACGGCCTGCACACAGCGCACGCCTTCGGCCACATGGCCCAGCTCAGTGACGATGGTATCGAGCGACTTGCCGGCAGCGATGGCCAGGCCCACCTGCCGGTTGCGTGACAGATCGCCCGTGCAAGTGAGGATCAGATCCCCCATCCCGGTCAGTCCCATGAAGGTTTCGCTGCGGCCGCCGAGCGCAACACCGAGGCGGGTAATCTCGGCAAGTCCGCGAGTGATCAATGCTGCGCGCGCGTTCATGCCCAAGCCCAGCCCATCGGCGATGCCGGTGGCGATCGCCAGCACATTTTTCACCGCACCACCCACCTCGACGCCCACCAGATCGTCGGTGGCATACACGCGGATCTTCGCGCCATGCACCGCCGCCACCACCGCGCGACGCAGCTCGGCGCTGCGCGAGCCGATGGTGAGGGCACATGGCAGACCGCGTGCGGTCTCCTGCGCGAAGGAAGGCCCGGACAGTGCACCGACCGGCACCGCCTCGCCCAGCTCCTGCTGCGCGACCTGGTGCGGCAGCAGCGCGCTGCCCTGCTCGAAGCCCTTGCACAGCCAGACCACATTGGGTACGTCGAGACCACGCAGTGAACGCAACAGCGGCCGCAGCCCGGCCACGGAGGTAGCGACGATCAGCACGCCGCTACGCGCATGCGCGACCGCCGCGCCCAGATCGGAAGACAGTTGCAGCGCGTCGGGAAACGGGATGCCCGGCAGGTAACGCCGGTTTTCGCGATCGCGGTCCAGCGCCGTCATCGCGTCGGTATCTCGGCCCCACAGCAACACGGGCTGACGGGGCGCCAGCGCAATGGCGAGCGCGGTGCCCCAGGCACCGGCGCCGAGGATGGAAATATTCATTCGCCCCAGACTTCTTCGGCTTTCAGGAAGCCGACGTCGCCGTCACGATGGCGCACCTTGATCCAGCCCGACACGATCGGCCCGGCCAGCTCGAGCAGCACGCCACGCGTCACCGTGAACGCGACCGGCGCCGTCTCGGCGGCGCTACGTCGCGCATTCGCCTGCGCGACGTCGACCACCAGCATGCGCTTGTCCGCCAGCGACTTGTTCTCTACCCACGCGAACTCTCCGGCGGCGTCGCGCACGCGACTCCATTCGCCGTTGACGACGACGACCTCGATCGGCATGCCCGCCGGCGCCACGAACAGCTTTTTCGCCTTGGTCGCCGGGGCGTCGTACATCACTGCCGGGCCCGGGCCGACCGAGCGGAAATCGACAGCGTGCGCGGCGCTTGCGAGCGCCAGCAGCACGACCGGTGCAAGGTGGCGCGGCGCACGCATGGCTTTACTGCACCTGCTGGGTCGCGCCCTGGGCCATGGCCTCGCGACGCTGATGGTAAAAGACCTCGAAGTTGATCTCGGTCAGGTGAATCGGCGGGAAGCCGGCACGGGTGACGGTGTCCGCGATGTTGGCCCGCAGATACGGGTAAATGATGTTCGGGCAGGCGATGCCGAGCAGCGGCTCCATCTGACCTTCGGGAATGTTGCGTGCTTCGAAAATGCCCGCCTGCTTGCACTCGACCAGAAAAGCGACCTTGTCGCGGATCTTGGCGGTCACGGTGATCGTGATGGTCGCCTCATAGATGCCATCAGCCAGTTGCTCGCTGCCGACGTCGAGCTGCACCTCGATGCCGGGCGCTTCCTGCTCAAGGAAGATGGCCGGCGAGTTCGGCTGCTCCAGCGACATGTCCTTCAGGTACAGGCGCTGGATGTTGAAGACGGGCTGCTGCTCGGGCTGGATCGGGTCGGACATGAATCGCTTTCAGTGTTGAAGGGTGAATCAATCGGTAACGTGGCGCGGCCGGCGGCCGCCAGAGGCAACATCGTACCTGACCTGTGCCGCCTTGCGTGATTTGCGGGGCTGTGGGATCGCCAGTGCCGGCGCCGGGCGAAGGCATGCTCGCGACCGGCACAACAGACTCAACCGGCAGCGTCCTGGCACGCCCGGCATCCGCTACATGCTCATGCAACGAGCGCGAAGGCTCGCGAGGAATCAGGCGTCCTGCAGAAGCGGATCGAGCTTGCCTTCGCGATCGAGCGCGGACAGGTCATCGAAACCGCCGACGTGCACGTCGCCGATATAAATCTGCGGCACCGTGCGCCGGCCGGTTTTTTCCATCATCAGCACGCGCTGTTCCGGCTCGAGATCGACACGAATTTTTTCGATCTCTTCGACGCCCTTGGATTTCAGCAGCCGTTCCGCCATATTGCAGTACGGGCAGACCGCCGTGCTGTACATCCTGATCTTCGCACCCATCTTTCTGTGCTCCCTGAGTTATGCGTTGGGTTTGATTCTGAAGTTTAGGCCTTGGCCGTCGGCAGTCCCTGCGACTGCCATTCGCCAAAGCCGCCGCCAAGCACGTAGACCTCACCGAAACCGGCGCGTCTGAGCTGCGCAGCGGCGCGCGATGCGCGCGGACCGGCAGCGCAAACGACCAGCACGGGCTGGGCCTTGTTGAGTTCACCGAGGCGGCCGCTCAGCTGCGCCAGCGGCAGGTTCTTCGACTGGCGCAGATGTCCGCCGGCGAATTCCTCGGGCGTGCGCACATCAACGATGGTGACCTTGCCCTGGTTGAGCAAGCGGGTCGCTTCCAGCGTCGACAGCGTGCCCTTGCCGCGCGTGAGCGCAGGGAACAGCAGCGCGCCACCGGAGACCAGCGCAATCAGGACCAGCCAGATATTGTCAATCAAGAATTCCACGGACATTCCATTCGTTTCGGGCGAGCGCTGCATTATAGAATAACGGGCTGGTCCCGGCGGCGCGAGCCCGCGCGCCGGCCCGCGAATACGTCAACTTCAAACCTGCAGGACTCCTTCATGTACAAAATCGTCTTCATGCGCCACGGCGAATCCGTCTGGAACCGTGAAAATCGCTTCACCGGCTGGGTCGACGTTGACCTGACCGACAAGGGCATTGCCGAGGCGCGCGAGGCGGGTCGCATCCTGAAAGAGGCCGGATTCAAGTTCGACCTGACCTACACATCGGTGTTGAAGCGCGCGATCCGCACCCTGTGGAACACACTGGACGAAATGGACCTGATGTGGCTGCCGACGGTGCACAGCTGGCGTCTCAATGAACGTCACTACGGCGCGCTGCAGGGCCTGGACAAGGCCGAGACTGCGGCCAAATACGGCGACGCGCAGGTACTGGTCTGGCGCCGCAGCTACGACACGCCGCCGATGGCGCTCGACCCGAGCGACCCGCGCACCGCCTACGACGACCCGCGTTACACCGACCTGTCGCGCGAGCAGATTCCACTGACCGAGTGCCTGAAGGACACCGTCGCGCGCGTGCTGCCGGTCTGGAATGAATCAATCGCACCCGCCATACGCGCCGGCCGCCAGATTCTGGTATCCGCGCATGGCAACAGCCTGCGCGCACTGATCAAGCATCTCGACAACATCAGCGATGCCGACATCGTCGGCCTGAACATACCGAACGGTCAGCCGCTGGTTTATGAGCTGGATGCCGACCTGAAGCCGATCAAGAGCTATTACCTCGGCGACGCCGCTGCGATCGAAGCGGCGATGAAAGCCGTCGCCAACCAGGGCAAGGCGAAGTAAGCGCAATGCGGGCAACCTCCATCATCGTCCCGCTGTTGCTGGCGCTCGCACTCGGCATGACCGCGCCGGTGCAGGCGCAGAAGTCGTCCGAGCGCACGCGGCAGAAGCAGCAAGCCGAGAAGGAGCGTGCCGAGCTGCGCAAGAAACTCACGTCGCTGAAGGCCGACATCGCAAAGACCGAGCGCGCGCATGGCCATGCGGCCGACGCGCTGGCCGCGTCCGAGGCCGCCATCTCGAATGCGAACCGCGCGCTGCGCGAGCTGGAGGACGAGCAACAGCGCACCGAGCGCACGCTGGCGCTGCTCAGCAAGGACCAGCAGCAGCTCGAGGCCGCCGTGGCGCAGCAGCGCCGGCGGCTGGCGACGATGCTGCGTGAGCAGTACGTCGCCGGCCATGACGACCGCGTGAGGCTGCTGCTGTCGGGCGACAATCCGAACCGCATCGCCCGCGAACTGCGTTACCTCGGCTACGTGTCGGCCGAACAGATGCGGGCGATCGACAAACTACTGGCGGACATCGCCGAGATCGAGAGCACCCGGGCCGACGCTGAGGAAGCTCGGGCTGTGCTCGAAGACATCGAGAGCGAGCGGCGCGAGCAAAAGGCTCTGCTGGAGAAGGAAAAAGCGCGCCGGCAGACACTGGTTGCCCAACTCGCCGACAAGCTGGGGGAGCAGCGCAAGCAGGCTGGCAGCCTGACGCGCGACGAGGAGCGGCTGTCATCGCTGGTCGGACGGCTGACCGAGCTTATCGCGCAGCAGCGCAAGGCTGAGCAGGAAGCCGCGGCACGGCGCGAGCGTGAGCGCGCCGAAGCAGCCGCGCGTGCGCGCGCTCAGGCGGCCGACAATGCGCGCAAGGACGAACGGACCCGGCCGGCGGATACGCCGCCGAAGGCCGCGTTGCGCCGGGCAGAGCCGCTGCCGGCCGAACCGCCGCCACCGCCGGACGGTGCGGCATTTGCCGCGCTGCGCGGCAAGGGCAGGCTGCCGGTACAGGGTGAGCTGGCCGCGAGCTTCGGCGCCAAGCGCGCCGACGGGCCAAGCTGGAAGGGCATCTTCATTCGCGCGGCGGAAGGCAGTGAAGTTCGCGCAGCGGGCGCGGGCGAAGTGATCTTTGCCGACTGGATGCGCGGCTTCGGCAACCTGCTGATCGTGGACCACGGCGGACAGTACATGAGCATTTATGGCAACAACCAGTCGCTGCTGAAAAGGCCGGGCGACCGGGTGCGGGCGGGTGAAGCGATCGCCACCGTGGGCAACAGCGGCGGCAATGAACATTCGGGTTTATACTTCGAATTACGTTTTCAAGGGCGGGCAATCGATCCGCTCGCGTGGATCAACAGGTGAGACATGGGCAGCAAACTCAAGAACTTTGGACTGATTGGTTTGGGCCTGGTCGCCGGCATCGCCGGATCGATGCAGCTTGATGCGCTCGCCCAGCGCAATGCCGGCTCGCCGCTGCCGGTGGAAGAACTCCGAACGCTGGCTGACGTATTCGGACTGATCAAGTCCGACTACGTCGAAGCGATCGACGACAAGCGTCTGCTGACCGAAGCCATCTCGGGCATGGTAGCCTCGCTCGATCCACACTCGGCCTTCCTTGACAAGAAGGCATTCAAAGAGCTGCGCGAGGGAACGCAGGGCAAGTTCGTCGGCCTCGGGATCGAGGTCGGCATGGAAGACGGCTACGTGAAGGTGATTTCGCCGATCGAGGATTCGCCGGCGTTCAAGGCGGGCCTGAAAGCGGGTGACCTGATCACCCGCCTCGACAGCACGCCGGTCAAGGGCATGACGCTGGACGAGGCGGTCAAGCGCATGCGCGGCGAACCGAACACCAAGATCACGCTGACGGTCGCCCGCAAGGACGAGGACAAGCCGCTGCTGATCACCATCGTGCGCCAGGAAATCAAGGTGCAGAGCGTCAAGAGCAAGGTGGTCGAGCCGGGGTATGGCTGGATCCGCGTGGCGCAATTCCAGGAACCGACCGTCGAGGATCTGGCGAAAAAGATCACGCAGCTGTACCAGCAGGAGCCCAACCTGAAGGGCCTGGTGCTTGACCTGCGCAACGATCCGGGCGGCGTGCTGCCGGGCGCGATCGGCGTGTCTGCCGCATTCCTGCCCAAGGATGTCGCGATCGTGTCTACCAACGGCCAGCTGCCTGATTCGAAGGCGACCTATCTTGCGCGCCGCGAGTACTACGGCACGCGCGCCGGCGTCGATCCGCTCGCGCGACTGCCGGAGGCGGTGAAGAAGGTGAAGATGGTGGTACTGGTCAACTCGGGTTCCGCATCGGCGTCCGAGATCGTGGCCGGTGCGCTGCAGGACTACAAGCGCGCAACCATCATGGGCACGCAGACCTTCGGCAAGGGTTCGGTACAGACCATCCGCCAGCTGAGCGCCGATACCGCAGTGAAGCTGACCACGGCGCGCTACTACACGCCGAATGGCCGTTCAATTCAGGCCAAGGGCATCGTACCCGACATGCTGGTCGACGAGTATGCAGACGGCGACGGCCTGAATGGACTGCGGTTGCGCGAATCGGATCTGCAGAAGCACCTGTCCAACGACAAGGACAAGGAAAACGACAAGAACGCTGTCGTCGACGAGCTCGAGGAGGCCCAGCGCCTTGCCGCGCTCGACAAGAAGCGCAAGCCGCTGGAGTTCGGCAGCAAGGAAGACTTCCAGCTCGCGCAGGCGCTGAATCACCTGAAGGGTCTGCCGGTCCAGCTGTCGAAATCGGCGAAGATCGAGAGCAAGAAGGAGCCGACGATCAACAACCCGGACGGCAATGGCAACGGCGACAAGAAGTAAACCCTGAAGCTTCCCTCCACGGCCGCAGCAATGCGGCCGTTTTTCATTCGACATCACTGCCCATGAATGATCAGCAATTGCTGCGCTACTCGCGCCATATCCTGCTTGACGAGATCGGTATCGAAGGACAGGAGAAGCTGCTGGCCGCGCATGCGCTGGTGATCGGCGCCGGCGGCCTGGGTTCGCCAGTCGCGCTATACCTCGCGTCGGCAGGCATCGGCCGCATCACGCTGGTCGATCACGACACGGTAGACCTGACCAACCTGCAGCGGCAAATCCTGCACACGACCGAACGCGTCGGACAGCCAAAGGCCGAGTCAGGCCAGCAGATGCTGGCGGCAATCAATCCGGAGGTCGAGGTGTTTGCCTTGTGCGAGCGTGCGGACGAGGCGACACTGGCCGCGCTGGTCGCGTCGGCGACCGTGGTGCTCGACTGCACAGACAACTTCGCCACCCGACACGCGATCAACCAGGCGTGCGTGATGGCTGGCGTGCCGCTGGTGTCCGGCGCGGCGATTCGCATGGACGGACAGATCGCGGTGTTTGACTCGCGTGATCGCCAGACGGCGTGCTATGCCTGTTTGTTCCCGCCCGACCAGCAGTTCGAGGAGGTGCAATGCTCGACGATGGGCGTGTTCGCGCCGCTGGTCGGCATTATCGGCACGATGCAGGCGGCCGAGGCGCTGAAACTGGTGGCGGGCATCGGGGAGTCGCTGGCCAACCGGCTGCTGCTGCTGGACGCACGGCGGATGGAGTGGACCAGTATCCGGACCGCGAAAAGTCCGGATTGCCCGGTGTGCTCGGGCAAGGGCGCTGCACGCTGAGCTGAAGACACGCTGCGCTGATGACAGGAAAAAACGAAGGCACGGGATCCCGTGCCTTCGTTTTTGCTAGCCAGACTCACTGGTGTGGGGCGCAAGCCGTCGTCCGGCGTCCTGGCTCATTCAATCATCATCGCCAGCTGCAGCAACGCGCCATCCGATGGCTTCAGTGCAAAGCCGCTCTTGGCAAAGCGATGCCAGCGACCCAGCACGAAGGCCATCACCAATCCCGCGCGCGCCGCGGCCTCGCTTTCGGGCGGGCCGCCCTGCGTGGTGGCAAGTTTCCATGCCTGCCGCAACGCAAGTTCCACGCGGTCAACGAACTGGTTCATCCGCTGCTGTAGCCGCTCGTCCTCGTTGACCAGTGCGTCGCCGATCAATACGCGGGTCATGCCGGGGTTCTGCTCGGCGAAATCGAGCAGCACTCGCGCCACTGCCAGCACCTGACGCCGGCCGATGCCCTCGTTCTGCGTGATCTTGTTCACCAGAGTGAACACCGACGTCTCGATGAATTCGATCAGGCCCTCGTACATCTGCGCCTTACTGGCGAAGTGACGGTAGAGCGCCGCTTCGGACACCGCCAGACGTGCGGCCAGTGCCGCCGTGGTGACTTTCTCGCTCTTGGGATTTTCCAGCATGCCTGCCAAGGCCTGGAGGATCTGCAGCTTGCGTTCGCCCGTTTTATGATTTGGCATGATCGTTATCAGTCAGGCAATTGACAGGGGCGACCAGCGCACGCTGCACTACGTCACCCCCGCAGGCGCGCCAGCCGTTTCGGCAGTTGATGCAGGGATTTTACTTGTACATCGGCAAATTTCGGGTGGAAAAACGCTGGCGGCAAAAAGCCGGTGAACCAGACCGTGCGCAGCCCGAGTGATTTGGCGGACTTCAGATTGTCCAGCGTGTCCTCGACCAGCACGCAGCGCGCTGCGTCAAGGCCCTGCCGCCGCAGCAATTGCCGCAGCATCAGCCGCGAGGGCTTGGGTCGCCAATGACCATGTACGCGCATGGACTCGATCGGCACATGCGCGGCGAAATGCCGGTGCAGACCCAGCTGGCGCAGCACCGCGCTGGCATAGGCGCGCGGCGCATTGGTGAGCAGGATCTTGCGGCCCGGCAGGCGACGCATGAGCCTGGCAATGCCACGCTCGGCGCGGATCATGCCGGCGAGATCGTCGAACTGGTGCGCATCACGCAGGAAATCATCCGCACGCACGCCGTGGTGACGAATCATGCCGAGCAGGGTGGCGCCATAGCGCTGCCAGTAACGCACGCGCACCTCGTTCACCGCCTCCGCATGCGAGGGCAGCGATTGCGATGCAAGAACGCGCGTAATCAGCACGTTCATGTTCTGGTGAATGGCCGGAAAAATCGCGTGTGACGCGTTGTGCAGCGTATTGTCGAGGTCGAACAGCCAGACCAGTTCACGGCTCATTGACGGGCACCTTTCTGAGGTGACCCGTCCGGCAGGCGACCTGAGCCGTCGGCATCCAGGCCTGACAGGGGACGGGACAGCGTGGCAGGGAAATCAGCGGGAGATTAGTGTGAGCGGATCATCGTGCCAAAGGCCTGCTCGGTGAGCACCTCGAGCAGCAGCGAGTGCTCGATGCGACCATCGATGATGTGCACGGTGTTCACACCCGACTTCGCTGCATCGAGCGCTGACGAGATCTTCGGCAGCATGCCGCCGGAGATGGTGCCGTCTTCGAACATTTCGTCGATCTCGCGCGCCGACAGATCGGTCAGCAGCTTGCCGTTCTTGTCCATCACGCCGGGGATATTGGTCATCATGATCAGCTTTTCGGCGCGCAGGATTTCAGCGATCTTGCCGGCGACGAGGTCGGCATTGATGTTGTACGCCTGGCCGTCCTCGCCAAAGCCGATCGGGGAAATGATGGGAATGAACGCATCGTCCTGCAAGGCCTTGACCACCGCGGGATTGATCGCCTCGATCTCGCCGACGAAGCCGATGTCGAGAAATTGTCCGGGGTGCTGCTTGTCCGGCATCTGCATCTTGCGCGCGCGGATCAGGCCGCCGTCCTTGCCGGTCAGGCCGACCGCCTGCCCGCCGTAATGATTGATCAGCATGACGATGTCCTGCTGGACCTCGCCGCCAAGCACCCATTCGACGACTTCCATCGTCTCCTCATCGGTGATGCGCATGCCCTGCACGAAAGTCCCCTGCTTACCGATCTTTTTCAGCGCACTGTCGATCTGCGGACCGCCGCCGTGCACCACCACCGGATTCATGCCGACCAGCTTCAGCAGGATCACGTCGCGCGCAAAGCCATGCTTGAGGCGCTCTTCTGTCATCGCATTGCCGCCGTACTTCACGACGATGGTCTTGCCATGGAACTTGCGAATATAGGGCAGTGCCTCTGCGAGGATCTCGGCCTTGATCTCGGGAGCGATGGAGGAAGTGGGCATTGCAGTCACGATGGGTGGAGGTAGCTCGGTAAAATTGGGGCGATTTTACCGCCAAACCACCGGCCATCGTGCGCGACGGCGGTTTGTGTTTTCACGCAGGCAGTCGTCGCCTGTGCCAAAGCAGCACCGGAGGAACAGATGAGCGAATGCGTGCAATGCGGGAAAAGCTTTTCATGCGGTATGGTCGATGCCGATGCGTCATCGCCATGCTGGTGTACCGCAGTGCCGCCGCTACCACCGGCATTGCTCAGTCGCGACGGTGCCAGCTGCTACTGTCCCGATTGCCTGCGCGCGCTACTTGCACGCGCGCATCGTGACACCGGCGTAGCCTGACGCCACCGCGGCCAGCCGGCTGGCGCCGGTCTCGGTCACCCCGGGCAACCGGTACGCATAACGCGTCGAGTTCAATGGATGCTCACCCATGCGGGCCTCGGTGATGCCGGCCGTGTGCAGCTTGTCCAGTTGTGCCATCGCCAGTTCTTCCTTGCTGAACAAGCCGACCGAGATGCCCCAGCGACGCGGCGATTCTTCGCGGATCACGGCGCTGTCCGCAAATCCCTTGTCACGCAATTGCGCCAGCCGGCGACTGGCCGCCGCCTCGGTGGGTTGCGGCGGCACGAACACCAGATACGTCGGTGGCGGCTGCACGATGCGCCGCTGCGGTATGCCCGTCATCGACAGCCGAGACAGTTGCGGCTCGAAGCTCTCGGCAGCCTGAGCGCTGAAATCGCCCAGCTCGACGCAGACCGCGCGCGCCAGCGATGACGATGTCTGCGTATCAAGGGCTGACGTCGTACTGGCGGCGCCCGGCTGGGCCGGCAGCGATGCGGAGGCTGCCTGCCCCGGCCTCTGTCCCTGTACCTCCGCCTCGGCCTGCCTTGCCGCGTTTTCCTGCTCTGCGTGGTGACGCGCGAGCTGCTCCTGTACCGCTTGCGCGGCAGCGGTCTCGGCATCCAGCACACGAATCTGCTCCGGATTGATCTGCTGCGCGAGACGCTCGGGCTCGATGCCGGGGGGCGGCAAAGGTACAGCCAACCATGCCAGCAGCGCAAGATTCGCCAGCAACAGCAAGACGAACAATCCCCTCATGTCACCTCCGCAAACGCGGCCACGTGCAGGCCGAGCAAAACCAGATTGTCGATACGCTCGCACGCAAAAGGTAGCTGCGGCGCGATGTAGGGTGCGGCACCGCCGGACAGCAGGCAGCGCGCCGACGGCAACTGTGCGTAGGCCTGCGCGATCGCGCCGACTTGCGCACGCACGCAGCCGCTGACGATGGCGTCCTGCGTATTGTCCGCGAACAGGCGCCCGCTACGCGCGTCATCGACGGCCGGCAGCAGCGCCGTGTTGAGTGCCAGTGAGTGCGCCATCGTGCGCAGCCCGGGCAGGATCATGCCGCCAATGAAGTGGCCGCGGGCATCGAGCGCATCGACGGTGGTCGCCGTGCCGGCCGTCACGACCAGCAGCGACTGTCCGGGATAACGATGGCGCGCGCCAATCAGCGAAGCAAAGCGATCGCAGCCGAGCTGTCCGGGCTCGCGATAGCCGTTCACCACGTCTGCGCACGCCGGCGTGGAGCGGAACCATTGCAGCGGACCGGCAGCCGGCCCGGCGCCGGCAAGTGCCGCCGTGATCTGCGCCGCGACGGCATCGCCAGCGACATTTGCGATCAGTATTCGCGTGAGCGGCAGCGTTTGCCATTGCGCCGCGAGCGTCGGCAGTTCCGAATGCGCGATGGCGCCACTCGCGACCCAGTCGCCTGCGGCGGCTCCCGACCGGGCGGCCGCCCACTTTACGCGGGTGTTACCGGCGTCAACCAGCAGCAGCATGATGCGTTCCCATACCGGCTTGCGGTCGCAGCGACAGATCACCCGCAGCCACCACCACGGTGCCGCGGCCGGTGTCGAGCAGCAGGCAACCGCTGGCATCGATGCCGAGCGCAATGCCTTCGTGCAGTACGTTCCCCTGCTCGACGATCATCACCGGCAGCCCGGCATACGCATGCCAGCGCTGCCAGCGGTCGACGAAGGGAGCGAGCCCCTGCGCATCGAACAAAGCGAGTGCAGCGACCAGAGTGTCGGCCAGTGCGGCCAGCAGTTCATTGCGATCGCTATCCGTACCCAGTGCAGCGACTCGGGCCGCCACCCCCGCGTCACGTGCCGGGTTGGCACGCACGTTGAGGCCGACGCCGATCACGGCCCACAGCGCCGGCGCATCGGGGTCGGCACGCGAGGTGACGGTCTCGACCAGAATACCGCCCAGCTTCGCGCCGTCCAGCAACAGGTCGTTTGGCCATTTCAGCGCGACCGCATGGCCGCGCGCGCGCAGCGCATCGGCCAGCGCGACTCCCACGGCCAGCGACAACCCGGCCAGCCGTGTGATCGGTCCGCTGAAGCGCCAGGCCAGCGAAAAGCACAAGCTGTCGGCGGGCGCCGACAACCAGCTTCGACCGGCACGGCCGCGACCAGCGGTCTGCTGTTCAGCGGCGAGCAGCACGGGTACGCGCAACTGATCGGCCCGCTGACGCAGGTCGGCGTTGGTCGAACCGGTGACGGCGACAATTTCCACCGCCATACCTTGGCGGCTTGCGGAGCTCAGAGCGGTAATGCGCGCGGCATCGAGTGAGGAAGACATGTGTTCATTGTATCGGCTGCGCGGATCGCGGGATGACTGGCACGACAAACTCCAATACACTGGCCCGCATGTCCGTCCCACTGTCCCGCGAACAGCCAGCCGCCATCAGGCATGTTACCGACCGCCCGCGGGCGTCGGCGACGGTACGAATCGCGTTGTTCTTCTACCTGCTGCTGATTGTCTACGCGAGCTGCTACCCGTTTTCAGGGTGGCGCGATACCGGATTGCCGCCGTGGACTTACCTGTTCGAACCGATGCCACGTTACTGGACCGGTTTCGATCTCGCTGTGAACGCGCTTGGCTACGTACCCCTCGGTACACTGGCTGTGCTGGCGCTGTATCCGCTGCTTCGGGGTGCCAGCGTCATGGTCATCGGCGGCAGTACCGGCATCGCACTGTCGGCCCTGCTCGAATGCGCGCAGAACTACCTGCCGTCGCGCGTGCCAAGCAATCTCGACCTGATCACGAATGCCTGCGGCGCGCTGGCGGGCGCCTTGGTCGGCTGGCTGCTGACGCGGCCCGTGCTTGAGCAGAGCCGACTACGGCAGCTGCGCACGCACTGGTTCTCGGACCAGGCAAGCCGCGGGCTGATCGTGGTCGCGCTGTGGCCACTGGCACAGATTTATCCGCAGCCTTATTTGTTCGGCCACGGCCAATGGATGCCAACGCTGTCGGAATGGCTGTCCGGCCTGTCGGAGCTCCCAATCGACCTGGGCAGCGTGATCTGGCAAAGCCTCGGCGTCAGCGTCAGTCAGCTGCTTCAGGCCGAAGTCGTCATTACCGCCTTTGGGCTGACCGGTGGGGTGCTGACGCTGCTATGCCAGATACGGCCTCAGGCGCCGCGCGCGTGGCTGGCGCTCGTCTTGCTGCTGGCAGCGGTCGCGGTCAAGTCACTCGCACACGCGGTGCTTTTCGCACCGGGCAATGCGTTCAGCTGGATCACGCCATCGTCGGGCAGCGGCCTGCTGGTCGGCGCCGTCATGCTTGGCGGATTGTCGTTTGCGCCAGCGCCTGCGCAGCGGCGCGCGGCAATTTTTGCGCTCACGACCTGTCTGGTGCTGCTGAACCTGCTGCCATCAAATCCCTATTTCGAGTCGACGCTGCAGGCGTGGGTGCAGGGCAAATTCCTCAACTTCAACGGCGCGGCGCATTTCCTTTCGCTCACGTGGCCGCTGTTTGCGCTCTGGTTTCTCACCCACCCGACCCACCGGACGCGATGACGCGCCGGTGTATCATTCACGGCTTACCGCAACCTTGGCATCTCCGGCAATGAGCGATTCTTTCTACAAGCACCATGTTTTCATTTGCACCAATGTGCGCGACGATGGTCGCGCATGCTGCGCCGAGCGCGGCGCGCAAAAAGCGCAGGAACATGCGAAGCGCCGGCTGAAAGCTCTGGACATGAACGGCCAGGGCAAGGTGCGCATCAACAAGGCCGGCTGCCTCGACCGCTGCGAAGAGGGCCCAGTGCTGGTGGTGTACCCGGAAGCCGTCTGGTACACCTACGTCGACGAGCAGGACATCGACGAGATCATCGATTCGCACCTGGTCAACGGCAAAGTGGTTGAACGCCTGAAAATCTGAGTGCCGATTGAAAGCCGCACGGCGCTTTGCGACCCCGGCAGCCGGACGACACGCCGGATGCGTCAAACAGCCCACCCAAGCTTTTTGAAGACCTGATGAATTCGCAGACCCAGCCATTCACGATCGCAGGCCATGTCGGCTTGATCGAATGCCAGCTCGACCTGCCGCCTGACAGCGCGCCGCGCGGCATTGCACTGATTGCGCACCCGCACCCGCTGTACGGTGGCACGATGGACAACAAGGTCGTGCAGACGCTGACGCGCACCTTCGTCGCGCTAGGCTATGTGTGTGCGCGGATGAATTTCCGCGGCGTCGGTCGCTCCGAAGGCACACATGACGCCGGCGTTGGCGAAACCGATGACATCGCTCTGCTTCACGAACACATGACCGCGCGCTATCCGGGGCTTCCGGTGGCATTGTCGGGATTCTCTTTCGGTACCTTCGTTCAGTCGCGGCTGCAGAAGCGCCTGAACGAGCAGGGCCGGCCAGCGCAGCGGCTGGTGCTGGTCGGCTGTGCCGCTGGCAAATGGGACCTGGCCGACGTTCCCTTCGACACCATCGTCATTCATGGCGAGCAGGACGACACCATACCGCTGACGGACGTGCTGGACTGGGCGCGTCCGCAGGACCTGCCGGTGATCGTGATTCCGGGAGCCGACCACTTCTTCCATCGCAAGCTGCACCACATCAAGCAGCTGGTCATGGCCATGTGGCAGCGCTAAGCCGCCATCACACGCGTTGGCGGACTGCCAAAATCCGGACAAGCGTCTGCCGGCTGCACGACGCGGGGCTATAATCCTGACTGGATTTTTGCAGTCAATCACTCCCGCCTTTCATGAAAAAGTTCCTGGCCGCCTGTGCCGCGCTGTTCCTCTTCGCCACCGCTTCTGCCCAATCGCTGCCCGCACCGACCATCGCTGCCAAGTCCTGGCTGCTGCTGGACGCCAACAGCGGCCAGATCCTGGGCGCACACGATCCCGACCTGCGAATCGAGCCAGCGTCGCTGACCAAGATCATGACGGCCTACATGGCTTTCGCCGCCATCCGCGACAAGCGCCTGTCGCTGGATAGTTCGGTGAATGTGTCGGTCGCTGCCTGGAAAGTCGATGGCGACAGCTCAAAGATGTTCATCGAGCCGAACACGCAGGTCAGCGTCGAGGCGCTCCTGTACGGTCTGATCGTCCAGTCCGGCAATGACGCTGCGGTCGCGCTGGCCGAGGCCATCTCTGGCACTGAACAGGCATTTGCCGAGCGGATGAACCAAGAAGCCCAGCGCATGGGCTTGAAGAACACCCGCTTTGCCAATGCTCACGGCCTGCCGCATCGGGACAATTACTCGACAGCACGCGACCTGGCGACGCTGGCGACGAACCTGATCGCCGACTTTCCCGAGCTGTACAAAATCTATTCGACCCGCAGCTACACCTATAACAAGATCACCCAGCAAAATCGCAACCGCCTGCTTTGGATCGACCCGACCGTCGATGGCATGAAGACGGGTCACACGGCAGCGGCGGGTTACTGCCTGATCGCGACGGCCAAACGGCCGAACGGCGACCATGGACAGCGCCGCCTGATCTCGGTCGTGCTCGGCACCGAATCAGACGCGATGCGCGCGCAGGAAAGCCAGAAGCTGCTCAACTGGGGCTTTCTGAACTTCGACACCTACAAGGTCTACACGAAAGGGCAGGCGGTGCTTGAGCCCACGGTCTGGAAAGGCTCGCTGAACAAGGTCAAGCTCGGTTTCAATCGGGATGTATATGTGACGCTGCCGCGCGGTACCCAGCTGAAGCTCAAGCCGGTCGTGGAACGCACCGATCCGCTGGTCGCGCCGCTGGCGCGCAATGCACGCGTGGGCACGCTCAAGCTCATGGCGGGCGACAAGGTCGTCAACACGCTGCCGCTGCTCGCGCTCGAACGGGTGAATGAGGCGACCATCATCGGCCGCACCTTCGATTCGCTGCGCCTGATGCTGCAGCGCTGAAACGGGAGAAGCCACGATGCCTTTGCCGAACGAGAGCCTGATCGAATATCCGAGCGATTTCCCGATCAAGATCATGGGCGCGATGCAAGACAGCTTCGCGCAGACCATGGTCGAGGTCGTCCAGAAGCATGACCCGGAATTCCATGCAGGCAAGATGCAGATGCGCCCTTCGTCCAAGGGCAATTACCTCGCGCTGACCGTCACCGTGCGCGCCACCAGCCGCGAGCAGCTCGACAACCTGTACCGCGAACTGTCGTCGCATGCGATGGTGAAGGTGGTGCTGTAAACCGGATGGCCGGCCTGCAGATCGTTACGCGCGGCGTCGAGCCCTACGAGCAAAGCTTTGCCGGGATGCGCACATTCACCGATGCGCGCAGCGCCGATACACCGGACCAGCTGTGGCTCGTCGAGCATCCGCCGGTCTATACGCTGGGCCTCGGCGCTGATCCATCGCATGTACTGGATGCGCATGGCATACCCGTCGTACAGACCGACCGCGGCGGCGAAGTCACTTACCATGGCCCGGGGCAGGCAGTCGTCTACCTGCTGTTCGACCTGCGCCGCGATGGCCACCGGCTGCTGCCGCGCGAGTTCGTGCGCGGGATCGAGCAAGCCGTGATCGACACCCTCGCGGCGTATAATCTGCGCGGCGAGCGCCGGCCGGGCGCGCCCGGCATCTATGTCGCCGACGGGGACTGGCGGGGCGCAAAAATCGCCGCGCTGGGACTGAAGATTCGCGCCAGCGGCTGCACTTATCACGGTGTGTCGCTCAACGTCGCGATGGATCTGCAGCCGTTCTCCTGGATCAACCCTTGCGGCTATGCCGGCATGACCACCGTCGACATGAAAACGCTCGGCGTGACCGTACCGCTGGCCGACGTGCAGCAGACGCTGGCCCGACAACTGCAACAACAACTGGCTTCCTGAACCATGGCCTCCGACGATACCGCCGCACCTGCATCGACATCCGCGTACAACCCGAGCGACAAGCAGAAGGGCGCGGGCAAGACCGCGCGCATACCGATCAAGATCGTGCCGGCCGAACGACTGCCGAAGCCCGACTGGATCCGTGTGAAGGCCGCTTCGCCAACCACCCGCTTCTACGAAATCAAGGACATCCTGCGCGAAAACAAGCTGGTGACCGTGTGCGAGGAAGCGTCATGCCCGAACATCGGGGAGTGCTTCGGCAAGGGCACCGCGACCTTCATGATCATGGGTGACAAGTGCACGCGCCGCTGCCCGTTCTGCGACGTCGGCCACGGCCGTCCCGATCCGCTCGATCCGGATGAGCCGGCAAACCTCGCAAAAACAATCGCCGCGCTGAAGCTGTCCTACGTCGTGATCACCTCGGTCGACCGCGACGACCTGCGCGACGGTGGCGCCGCCCACTTCGTTGAGTGCATACGTCGCACACGCGAGCTGTCCCCGCAAACGCGCATCGAAATCCTGACGCCGGACTTTCGTGGCCGCATGGACCGTTCGCTGGAAATCCTGAAGGCCGCGCCGCCTGACGTGATGAACCACAATCTCGAGACCGTGCCGCGGCTGTACAAGGAAGCGCGCCCGGGCTCTGACTACGCGTATTCGCTGAGCCTGTTAAAGCGCTTCAAGGAGCTGCATCCGGACGTACCGACCAAATCGGGACTGATGGTGGGTCTCGGCGAAACTGACGAGGAAATCCTAGAGGTGATGCGCGACTTGCGTGCGCATCATGTCGATATGCTGACCATCGGACAATATCTGATGCCCAGTGGCGATCACCTGCCGGTACGCCGCTACGTGCATCCGGACACGTTCAAAATGTTCGAAGACGAAGCTCAGAAGATGGGGTTCGTGCACGCTGCCGTCGGCGCGATGGTGCGCAGTTCGTATCATGCCGACCAGCAGGCCCATCAGGCGGGTGTGGAAATCGGCTCGGGAGATACACGCTGAGCCTGTTGACGGCGGCTGCCTGAATGAACAAAGCCCGCGAAAATGCGGGCTTTTTTTCTGAACCGGCAAAGCTGCCAGCGGCCCAATACGTCGGGTGCCTCAGACGGCGAGCGACTTCTCGATCAGCTGGTGCAACGCGGTGAACTCGGGCGTGCCAACATAGCGCTTGACGATGTTGCCATCCTTATCGATCAGGAAAGTCGTCGGCGTCAGTTTCACGTCGCCGAAGGACTGCGCGACGCTGCCATCGGCGTCAAGCGCAACCTTGAACGGCAACTCACGGGTCTTCGCAAAATTCAGCACGTAGCTCGGCGGGTCATAGCTCATGGCGACCGCGACAAATTCCAGTCCGCGCTCGCGATACTTGTTGTAAGTCTGGACCATCTCTGGCATCTCCTGGATGCAGGTGCTACAGCTGGTCGCCCAGAAATTTACCAGCACCACCTTGCCGCGCAGATCCTGCGTCGATACTTGCTGGCCATCGAGCATCCGGAACGACACCGGTGGCGCTGATTCTTTCTTCAGCAGCGACAGCGCGAAGAACAGCGCGATACCAAGAATGGCCAGCAGGCCCATGGTCTGGATGATGGTGAGGCCGCCGATACGGCGCGGGAAATGCTTGGACATGGCTTGCTCAGGTGAGACGACGTGAAGCCGTGATTATAGGCCAGTGCGGAACATCGCCGGGAAATCCGGCCGTGGTTCGAGGCTGAGGGAAGACGGGAGGACGCAACTGCAGCCTCCCGCCGAGAATCAATACGCGTCTCAGCGTGGCGGAGTTTTCGCCGGCTGTGCCGGCGCCGGCTTCGACTGCAGACTCTGAAGGTCTTCTTCAGAGATGTACTCGAACAGCTTGACGACCTTCTTGATGTTGCCCGCCGCGTTGCGCGCGACATCGGCCGCGAGCTTGCCTTCGCGCTGGGTGACGCGGCCCATCAGGTAGACGACGCCACGATCGGTATGGACCAGGAAGGCATTCACGTACAGGTCCTTCGTGTCCACGAACGCCGCCTTGACTTTGCTGGTGATGACGAGATCGCCCGAACGTGCACCGATGGTGGATACCGGCGCCACGGTCAGGTCATTCTCAATCGCGGCGATGCCATCGATGGTCGCAACCTGTTGTTCGACCTCTGCCTTCAGCTGGTTGTCGGCCACCTCGCCAGTCAGCAGCACCGTACGGTTGTAGCTGGTGACAGACACGCGACCGCGATCACCGGTGATTCGTTTCGCACGACCTTCGGCTCGAAGTTCGATCGAGCGGTCGTCGGTCTGGGTGCCGAGCGTGCGCCGGTCGACCGCTGCCATGGTGCCAACGGCCGCCGCTCCGACGACCATCGGCACGCAGGCCTGCAAACCAGCCACCAGCGCGGCGCCGAGCGCAAGCGCCAGCAGCGGACGTCGGACTCCGGCGACAAAGGCGTCATTCATTCAGCATCTCCTCCAAAAAGTGCGACGTCGATACCGTCGCACAGGCAATGAACCATCAGTAAATGGACTTCCTGTATCCGCGCAGTGCGATCATGCGGCACGCACAGGTGAACATCGGCCTCTGTCAGTAGTTCCGCCATCACACCGCCTCCCTTGCCGGTCAGCGCCACGACCCGCATGTCACGCTCGAGCGCCGCTTCGACGGCAGCCACCACATTGGTGGAATTGCCCGACGTGGAGATGGCCAGCAGCACATCGCCGGCCTGACCGAGCGCCTGCACCTGCTTCGAGAAAATCTCCGCGAAACTATAGTCATTGCCAATCGCCGTCAGGATCGACGAATCCGTGGTCAGCGCGATGGCGGGCAACGGCAATCGCTCCCGTTCGAAGCGACCGACCAGCTTGGCGGCAAAATGCTGGCAGTCGGCCGCCGACCCACCGTTACCGCAGGCCAGAATACGGTTTCCGTTCGATAGCGCGGTGAACATTAAATCGACCGCCTCGGCGATCGGTTGCGCGAGGACAGACGCAGACTGAATCTTCAGCTCAGCGCTTTCGCGGAATTGCTCGAGGACACGTTCTTTATTCATAGCGACGAATTATACGGCCTGACTTGCGACCATCAGGCCGTCGCCACTTTGCTACTTGGCGAGGATGGCAGCGTGACGCTGGATGCGCATAGCAGATTTACAAATGGATACCCACGACACCTCTACCAGAATTATGCGGCCACGACATGGCGTAGCCAGGTAAGTTCGGTGCCGTCGATACACACCGCATCGAAGCGGCAGGGAGGCGGCGACGCGTAGCGAAGCAGGAAATACTGCGCGCTCCGCCACAGGCGCGAACGCTTCGTCGCATCAATACTGGCCGCGGCACCGCCAAACCGCTGGGTGGCACGCTGCCGAACCTCGATGAACACCAGCGTCGTACCATCGCGCATGACCAGATCGATCTCGCCACGCTGCCAGCGCACATTGCGTTCGACCAGTTGCAATCCCTGCTGCTGTAGGTAGAGGAGTGCGCGGTCTTCTGCGAGTCGTCCGACATCGCTGGCACGGCGCGTCATCGGCCGCCACCAGCGTTTTGTACAATACGGCGCTGACATCCATACATCACGCACCTCGCACGTGCCCAACGCGTGCCACGACTCGCCATAAGCCCCCCCATGGAACCATCCGACTCCAAAGACCTGACCGCACTGCTCACATCGCTGGCCGATGACGTATCTCGGCAGGTCTTTCCAGCGGGCGCATTGTATGTGGTGGCCACACCGATCGGGAATCTTGCCGACATCAGCGTGCGTGCATTGAAGGTACTTTCGATGGTGAATGCGGTCGCTTGTGAAGATACGCGCAACACCGGACAGCTGCTGACACGTTACGGACTGTCATGCACGCTATTCGCCGCACACCAGCACAATGAGCGTGAGGTTGCGCAGAAGATCATTGCGCGCCTGCAGGACGGCGAGCGCATCGCGCTGGTGTCGGACGCGGGCACGCCGGCGGTGTCGGATCCCGGCGCGAAAATCATTGATGCCGTGCGCGACGCCGGCCTGCAAATCATTCCCGTGGCGGGCGCATCAGCGGCCATCGCCGCCTTGTCCGCTGGTGGGCTGCTGCCTGACCAGTTTCATTTCATCGGTTTCCTGCCGTCGAAAGACAGGCAGCGCGACACGATGCTGGCCACGCTGGCGCACTCGTCCGCGACCCTGGTTTTTTATGAAGCGCCACATCGCGTCGTCGACACCATGGACGCCATGCTGCGCGCGTTCGGTCCCGAGCGCCGCGTGGTGATTGCGCGTGAGCTGACCAAGCTATTCGAAGAAATTCATCGCTGTACGCTGGCCGAGGCGCCGGCGTGGCTGGCCGGCAATGCCCACCGTCAGCGAGGCGAATTCGTTCTGCTCATCGAGGGAACTCCGGAGGCCGCCGATGATCTCGACGAAGCGAAGCGGCTGCTGACGATCCTGCTCGACAGTTGCCCGGTCAGCCAGGCGGCAACGCTGGCCGCCAAGATCACCGGGATGAAGAAAAATACGCTGTACACGCTGGCGCTGCAGATGGCCGGGCCGGCACAGGACTGATCTCAGCGCTGTACAACCGTCGGCTGTACGGACGCGGCGCTGCGAACCTGGCGCGCTGCCTCCGCTGCCTGCTCACGGCTGTCGAACGGTCCGCTGTGCAGACGGAACAGGCCTTGCTGCGACGACACCACGGCGGGCGGCGGCAGGTCTGCCGGCCAACTGCGCAGCAGTTGCTCGCGTGCCGCCTGCGCATTCTGTTCGAAGGCATACGCACCAAACTGCAGGAAGAAAGCCGGGGCGGACGCAGCAACGGTCGGCGCGGCACGCGCGCCAGACTCCGCTACGCTGGACGTGACCTGGACTTCGCGACGTCCCTGCCGGGCAACCTGCATGCGCAGGATCTCGTCCGGTAGCAGCCGCTCGACTTCCAGTTCGGCACTGCCACCGCGCAGCACGTCGAGCTTCAGCGCGGCGGTGTACGACAGGTCGATGATGCGCGCCGAATGGAAAGGCCCGCGATCATTGACCCGGACGATTACCCGGCGCCCGTTCTGCAGATTAGTCACGCGCGCATAGGACGGGATCGGCAGCGTCGGATGCGCGGCGGTCATCTTGAACATGTCATAAGGCTCACCGGATGCGGTCTTTTGTCCGTGGAATTTTCTTCCGTACCAGCTACCGATGCCTCGCTGAACGAAGGGCCGGTCATCCGTGATCGGTACATAGGTCTTGTCGAACACCCGATAGGGCCGGCTCGGTCCTTTGGCGAGCGGTTCGATCCTGGGCTCGGCATCGGGTATGCCCAGCAAGCCTTGTGGAATGTTGTCCGGAGGTCCATCGTCCTGATAGTAGCCCCCCGGGCGCTTCACCGTGCTTTCGGACGCAGAGGGCTTCAGGGCCGGCATCACCGCACCGGGCGATGGTGCCGATGCCGTGCCCGCAGACGACGGTGCAGACTCGACGGACGGCGCAGGCGGTGCCGCCGCCGACCGACCGGCACGCGGATCGACCGTTGAACAGGCCGATAACGCCAGCGCGATGCTCAGCGTCGACAGAAGCAGCAGCCGGGAGCGGAGACTGTGCATCTCAGGTTTGCACCAGTTTGCGGTTACGCTGAATGCTCATCAGCATGCCGATGGCCAGCGACAGCGTGACGAAGGCCGTGCCGCCATAACTCATGAAGGGCAAGGGCACGCCGACCACCGGCAAGATGCCACTGACCATACCCATGTTCACGAACGCATACACGAATACGGTCAGCGTGATCGCACCGGCTAGCAGCCGGGCGAACAACGTGGGCGCGTTCGCCGCAATGATCAGTCCACGTCCGATCAATAGCAGGTACAGCAGCAGCAGCACGCCGTTGCCAAGCAGGCCAAACTCTTCCGAAAACACCGCAAAGATGAAATCGGTGGTGCGCTCCGGGATGAACTCAAGATGGGACTGTGTGCCGCCGAGCCAGCCTTTGCCAAACAGTCCACCGGAGCCGATGGCGATGGTGGACTGGATGATGTGGAAACCCTTGCCGAGCGGATCAGAGGTCGGATCGAGGAGGGTCATCACACGACTGCGCTGGTAATCATGCAGCATCGACCAGACCAGCGGCAGGCTGGCCAGTCCGGCCATGCCGAGCCCAATCAGGAGCCGCCATGACAAACCGGCAAGGAAGATCACGAAAAAACCGGAAGCACCCACCAGCGTCGCGGTACCCAGGTCGGGCTGACGAAGAATCAGTACAATCGGTACCAATGCGATCAGCGCGGCCATGATGAAATCGCGCCAGCGGATCATGCCCTCGCGCCTCTGGAAAAACCAGGCGAGCGTCAGCGGCAAGGCCAGCTTCATGATCTCCGACGGCTGGATGATCACGCCGATATTGATCCAGCGCCGCGAGCCGTTTTTCACCAGCCCGAACAGCGCGACAGCCACCAGCAGCGCCACGCCGACCGCGTAGACCGGCAGCGCCAGCTGCATCAGCTTCTGCGGCGGGACATTCGCCGCGATCCACATCACGACGATACCAATCGCGATATTGCGCAGATGCCCCTCGAAGCGTCCCGGGAAGTCCATGGCGGCGGAGGACACCGCGAGGCAGCCGAGCAGCAGGATCAGCCCGAGGATGATGGCCAGCGGGCGATCGAAGATGAACAGCCGCCGCCGGATCCAATCCAGCGTACTGCCACGCTCCGCGGTGGTCATCATGGCGATTTCCCTCCTTGAGGCAGCGCCGCAGCCGGTTTGACGGCCGATTTTGTCGGCACGGTCGACGGCACTGCGCCCGGTGCCGGGTTCGCCACGGTTGCCGGTGTTGATGGCGCTACGGGTCTTGGTACCGCGACAGATCCTGATGGCGCTGTGGTTGCTGGTAGCGCTGCAGGTCTCGGTGCCACGACAGATCCTGGTGCCGCCACGGGTCCTGATGCCGTCACTGGTCCCGGTAGGGGCGTTGTGGCCGTCCTCGTCTGCGGCACGGGCACTGGCGACGCCGCTGCGGCAGGTGTCTCGGTGCTGGCATCGACCTGCGCCACCGGCTCATCCGGGCGCTTGCCCAGCAGGTAGTAATCAATCGCGAGGCGGGCGATCGGCGCCGCCGCCGCAGCGCCGAATCCGGCATTCTCGACGATGACAGCCAGCGCGATCTTGGGTTTATCGGCGGGTGCAAACGCGATATACAGCGAATGGTCGCGCAAGCGCTCGGCAATCTTGCTCGCGTCATATTTGACAGTCTTGCTCATTGCGGCCGCCTGTGCAGTCCCGGTCTTGCCACCCGAAACATAGGGCGCTGTCGCAAATGATCGCGCCGAGGTGCCCTCTTTGGTGACACCGATCATTGCATTCTTGATGACGTCGATGTGCTGTTGCGACAGCGGTATGCGATAACTTTCTTTCGGCACAGTCAGCGCACGCGCCTTCGTTATCGGATCCTCGACGGATCTCACCAGATGCGGCTTCATCACCACGCCGTTATTCGACAGGTTCGCCATCGCGTGCGCGAGTTGCATCGGCGTGAACGAGTTGTATCCCTGACCGATGCCGACCGAGATCGTCTCCCCGGCGTACCACCGCTGCAGCTCGGGACGCTTGAAAGTCTTGCGTTTCCATTCGGTCGAGGGCAGCACGCCGCGCCGCTCATTCTCGAGGTCGATGCCGGTCAGCTGACCAAAGCCGAAGGGTTTCATGAAGTCATGAATCGCATCGATACCCAGATCATTGCCGAGCACGTAATAGTAGGTGTTGCACGACTGGACGATCGAGCGATACATATCGACCCGGCCATGGCCGCCTTCCTTGTCATCGCGGAACTTGTTATTGCCAAACCAGAAGTAGCCGGGATCGGCGATCGCCATCTCTGGCGTGCGCTTGCCCAACTCGAGTGAGGCCAGCGCCATGTAGGGTTTGAACGTCGATCCCGGCGGGTAAGTACCGATCAGCGGGCGGTTGAGCAGCGGCTTGTCCAGAGAGGTGTTGAGCTCATCCCAGCTCTTCGTATCGATACCGTCGACGAACAGATTCGGGTCAAAGGTCGGCATCGACACGTAGGCCAGGACGTCGCCTGTTTCCGGCTCAATCGCCACCAGCGCGCCGCGCCGGTCGCCGAAGGCTTTCTCGACGATCTTCTGCAGTTCGATGTCGACCGACAGGATCAGGTTCTTGCCCGGGATCGGCGCATGTCGAGAGAGCGTACGCACCGCACGTCCGCCGGCCGACACTTCGATTTCGTCATAGCCGGTGGTGCCATGCAGCTGGCGCTCGTAACTCTTTTCCAGTCCTTCTTTGCCAATGTAGTCGGTTCCCCGGTAATTCGCCGCATCATCGGATTGCTCGATCCTTTCAGCCTCGCGTTTATTGACCCGCCCGATGTAGCCGATCATGTGCGAAGCGGTCTGCCCGAGCGGATACTGGCGGAACAATCGTGCCTGGATGTCGACACCGGGGAAGCGGAACTGCTGGGCGGCGAAGCGCGCGACTTCCTCATCGGTGAGGCGGGTGCGTATGGGCAGGCTCTCGAAGGATTTGGATTCCTCCATTTGCCGCTTGAAGCGACGCCGGTCGCGCGCCTGGATATCGACAATTTTCGCAAGCTCGTCGATCACCACCTCGAGCGGACGGTCGATTTTTGACGGAGTAATCTCCAGCGTATACGCGGAGTAGTTGCGCGCGAGGATGACACCGTTACGGTCAATGATCAGGCCCCGGTTAGGGACCGCCGGCACCACCGAAATGCGATTGCTCTCGGCACGCTCGTAATACTCGCTGTAACGCACTGCCTGCAGCCAGACGAAACGCAACATCAGCACACCGAAACACGCGAGGATGAACAGGCTCGCGACTGACAGACGCAGTCGGAACAGCTGTATTTCGCGTTCAGTGTCTTTTAATTCGGTCACGGATACGGCTCTTCAAGGATCTGGCGAAGCAGACCCGGCAAGGATCAAATCGGTCGCGTGTCGTCGCGGTCGACCGCGCGGCGCTGCGGCGCAAGCAGCAGCCAGCAGACCAGCGGCCACAACGCGACGGCGATCACGCTCTGCAAGAAATACGTCCAGTGCGGCATCCTGGCGCTGACAGCCATCTGCACCACGACCTGTACCACCTGCATCAATACAAGCAGCGGCAGCACATACAGCGCCTGCACCGGTGGCCGGAACCACAGTACCCGTCGGTGGATAGTGATCGCAAAATAGGAGAGCAGCGTATACGCTAGCGCATTCTGGCCCAGCAGCGCTGCGCCGTGCACGTCCATCACCAGGCCCATCGCGAATGCGCTGCCGATTCCGACCTTGCGCGGCTGGTAGATGCTCCAGAAGACCAGGATGAGCGCGACAAAGTCGGGCACCCAGCCCCAGCTCCCCCACGGCAGCAGATTCAGCACGAACGCTACCGCCAGGCTGAACGCAATGAACGCCGGGTTTACCGGCAACAGGATTGTGTCACGCGCCATCATGCGCCGGACTCCTTCGCTGCGGGTTGTACTGGCCGCGCTGGCTGTGCGGGCAGCGCTTGCGGTGGAGATTGTGGCTGCACTTGCGGTTCCGGCTGCGGCTGGGATGTTGGCTGCGGTTGCAGTGGTATCGGCGGAGACGCCGGCACCTGATCCGCCGCCGGTGTGCCGATCAGTACCAACAGCTGCCGGTAGCGCGACATGCCCGCCGCCGGCGCGCACAGGATGCGCGCGAACATATCCGACGTCTTGGTGCTAACCGAGGTCACGGTGGCCACCGCCAGCCCTGCAGGATAGACGCCATCGATGCCCGACGTGGTCAGCATGTCACCCTTGACGATGTCGGCATTCGCCGCCATGAAGCGCAGCTCCAGTTCGCCGGTCCGTCCGAGTCCGTAGGCAACACCGCGCACACCGCTGCGTACCACCTGTACGGGAATGGGATGATTCTTGTCGGTCAGCAGCGTCACTTCGGCCGTGAAAGGCAGCGTCCGGGTGACCTGACCGACCACGCCGGCCTCATCGATCACGGGCCGGCCGGGCTGGAGTCCGTGGCGCTCGCCTCGGTCAATGATGACCTTGCGCGAAAACGGATCACGCGCGTCATACAGAATCTCGGCCAGCACCGACTTCAGCTGCACGCGCTCGGACGCGCCGAGCAGCTCGCGCAGGTGCGCATTCTCGGCCATCAGCTGACGGGTCTGCTGCAGCTGCTGTGCGTTCTGCACCTCACGCTGACGGATGCGCCGGTTCTCTTCTTTCAGATCAGACAAGGCAGTGAAGTAGTCGGCGGTGCCAAAGAACACATCGCGTGGCAGCAGTGCCGTGGTTTGCAACGGATAGAGCACGATGCCCAGGGTCTGCCGGATCAGCGACAGCGCATGCAGCCGCGCATCCGCCATCAGCAAGGCGACGGCCAGCAAAGCAAACAGCAGCATCCTGACGCGCGCCGAGGCGCCTTGCTTGAAGAGTGGCGGCGGATTGTATTCCATCGAACGCTAGTGCCGTGCTGGGTGGGCCGGAACGCGCGCCGCGCGTGCCGGCGACGTTGGCGCCATGCATGAAAGGGGCCGCACGAAATTCACTGTCGCGCGCCCCGTTTCTGTTTACTCGTAGGAGAACAGCGATCCGAGCTTGTCCATCCGCTCCAGCGCCATACCCGAGCCGCGTACTACGCAGGTGAGCGGATCCTCGGCCACCAGCACCGGCAGGCCCGTCTCTTCCATCAGTAGCCGGTCGAGGTCGCGGAGCAGCGCACCGCCGCCGGTCAGCATCATGCCTTTTTCGGCAATGTCGGCGCCAAGTTCCGGCGGCGTCTGCTCGAGCGCATTCTTGACCGCCGATACGATACTGTTCAGCGGATCCGTCAGCGCCTCCAGCACTTCATTACTGGAGATGGTGAACGAGCGCGGGATGCCCTCGGACAGGTTGCGGCCCTTGACCTCCATCTCGCGCACTTCGGTGCCCGGGAAAGCTGAACCAATCGTTTTCTTGATGGTCTCGGCGGTCTGCTCACCGATCAGCATGCCGTAATTGCGGCGAATGTAGTTGACGATGGACTCGTCGAATTTGTCACCACCGACGCGAACCGAGCCCTTGTACACCATGCCGCCGAGCGAAATGATGCCGACCTCGGTGGTTCCGCCGCCAATGTCGACCACCATCGAGCCGGTCGCTTCCGATACCGGCAGGCCGGCGCCGATCGCTGCGGCCATCGGCTCTTCGATCAGGAAGACTTGCGATGCACCGGCGCCGAGCGCCGACTCGCGAATCGCGCGACGCTCGACCTGGGTCGAACCGCAGGGCACGCAGATGATGATGCGCGGCGAGGGCTTGAACAGCTTGGTGTCGTGGACCATGCGGATGAACTGCTTGAGCATCTGCTCGGTCACGGTGAAGTCGGCGATCACACCGTCCTTCATTGGACGAATCGCCTCGATATTGCCCGGCACCTTGCCAAGCATCTGCTTGGCTTCCTTGCCGACCGCCTGAATATTCTTTTTGGCGTTCGGGCCACCTTGCTGCCGAATTGCAACGACCGACGGTTCGTCGAGCACGATGCCGAGGCCACGCACATAAATCAGCGTGTTTGCGGTGCCCAGATCGATTGCCAGATCGTTGGAAAAATAACTACGAAGGAATGAAAACATGAAAGTGGATCCTCAAGCGCCGGCGCGATACGCGTCGCGGCAAAAAATTCGAACTTAGGCAAGAAAATGGAGCGGCGCAGACGGCGGCCAAGGCGACCATTAACCTGACATTCTACCTTATAATCCCTGCCTACTTGGCTGTCAGAAACGCGAAAAACCCAGCGTTTCCGTACATTTTCCGGCATAAACGCAGCATCTAAGTGTTTTGCCATTTATGAATCACTGACCCGGGCAGACCCGCCCGCAATCCCGATGTCACTGTCCCTCAACGATATCGCGCGACTGACCAGGCTCGCGCAACTCAACTTGTCCGACCAGCAAGCTGCCGATACCCTGGCCAAGCTGAACGATATTTTCGCGCTGGTCGAGCAGATGAAAGCGGTCGATACCACCGGTGTCGCCCCCCTGTCCCATCCGGTCGCCGTTTGGCAAGATGATCTCGCCATGCGCCTGCGTGAAGACAAGGCCACTGAGCCGAACCGCCGCGACGACTACCAGCAGCCGGCCCCCATGGTGCAGGATGGCCTGTACCTGGTGCCGAAAGTCATCGAATAACACCGTGATGTCAGGCTGCGGCCTGCGCACCTCTTCCTCATGCAAACACTCAAGCAACTGTCAGCACAGCTGAAGAACAAGCAGGTGTCGGCGACCGAGCTGGCCCAGTCCTACCTCGCGCGCATCGCCGCCAGCGACCTGAATGCATTTACCGGCGTGAATCCCGAACTCACGCTGGCGCAGGCCAGCGAAGCCGATGCGCGCCTTGCCGCCGGCAGCGCCGGCGAGCTGACCGGATTACCCATCGCGCACAAGGATATTTTCGTGACCCGCGGCTGGCCGTCGACGGCCGGATCGAAGATGCTTTCAGGCTACAGCAGCCCCTTTGATGCGAGTGTGGTGGAACAGTTCCGCACGGCAGGCATGGTCACGCTCGGAAAACTGAACTGTGATGAATTTGCCATGGGTTCGTCGAACGAAAATTCGTATTTCGGCGCCGTAAAAAACCCGTGGGACAAAACCGCCGTCCCGGGCGGCTCATCCGGCGGCTCAGCTGCGGCGGTGGCCGGCGGCCTGACGCCGGCGGCCACCGGCACGGATACCGGCGGCTCGATTCGTCAGCCGGCCGCACTGTGCGGCATCACCGGCATCAAGCCGACTTATGGCCGCGTGTCGCGTTACGGCATGATCGCCTTCGCCTCCTCGCTAGACCAAGGTGGCCCGATGGCGTGGACGGCCGAAGACTGCGCGATGCTCCTGAACGGCATGACGCAATTCGATCCGCGCGACTCGACCGCCATCGAGCGCCCGCCGGAAGACTTCACGCGTCACCTCGGCAACACACTTGCCGGACTAAAGATCGGCGTGCCGAGGGAATACTTCGGCGACGGCCTGGCCGCCGACGTGCAGGCCGCGATTCAGACTGCGCTGAACGAATATGAAAGACTCGGCGCGACGCTGGTCGATGTGTCGCTGCCGAAGACGTCCATGTCGATTCCGGCCTACTACGTGATCGCGCCGGCCGAAGCATCAAGCAACCTGTCGCGCTTCGATGGCGTGCGCTACGGCCATCGCGCGAAAGACTATGCGGATCTCGGCGACATGTACCGCAAGACGCGCGCCGAAGGCTTCGGCGATGAGGTCAAGCGCCGCATCCTGGTCGGCGCGTATGTGCTGTCGCATGGCTATTACGACGCGTACTACCTGCAGGCGCAAAAGATCCGCCGTCTGATCGCGAACGATTTCCAGCAGGCGTTTCAGTCTTGCGACGTGATCATGGGCCCGGTGGCGCCGACCGTTGCCTGGGATCTCGGCGCGAAAGCCAATGACCCGGTCGCCAACTACCTCGCCGATATCTACACGCTGTCGACCAGCCTGGCCGGCCTGCCCGGCATGTCGATCCCGGTCGGTTTTGGCCAGGGCGACAAGAATGCGAAGCGCCCGGTCGGCCTGCAGCTGATCGGCAACTACTTCAACGAAGCGAAGCTGCTGAA
>JACCDQ011631227.1_pt1 | contig 98263 bp, 85 predicted proteins | sample 7446031 | NCBI WGS metagenome assembly JACCDQ01 (sample SAMN15323442, study PRJNA562643) | freshwater metagenome | isolation source: river surface water | place: USA:Blue River Watershed | collected 2017-08-17
ATCATAAGGAATCCACCCATAAAATAAGGCAAAGCAAAATATTGAGCGTATAAGATACCCGAAAATAATGGCCCAACTGCCCTAGCGAGTGAACCCATACTCTGCAAAATCCCCATCATTTTCCCTTGAGAACCCGCTGGCGAATGCATTGAAACCAAACTGTTTATTGAAGGCATCAAAAAACCATTCCCCGTCGCTAGGAAAACAATTGCGGTAATTTGTACGGGGTAAAACCATTCTCTAGAAGGCAAAGGAATAATACTTAAACCAATGGCAATTAAAGGCCCCCCCCATAAAAGCATTTTTTTAAGTCCGAATTTTTCCTGAAACACACCGATTAATCCCCCTTGAACGATCGCACTAAAAATTCCAATTATACCGAAAATATTACCAATCGCTTTGGGTGATAACCCATAATGTTCTTTCCACAAAACCGAGGCATTGATTTGCATCATGGAAAATGCAGCGATGTAAATGAAATTAATCAACAATAATTCACCTACAATTTCAACGCTCCAAACGGTAACCATACCTTTAAAAGTTTCCGATGGCTTGCGTTTCACACCCGATTTTTGCTGGATACTTTCAGGCAAGTACTTCCAAGCCAACGCTAGGTTTATCAAACACAATATAGCCGAAAACACACCTACATACTCCAATCCAACACTTCGCTTTGCAGCCATACCCTCAGCCACCTGACGTTGCATTTCTACTGGATTCAATCCCTGCATAATGGGTTCGAGCATCACCGAGTTCATTCCCCAATCGTACAACCATCCCCCGATAGGAGGACCAAAAACAAAACCCAATCCGAATGCAGCGCCGATAATTCCCATCTTTTTAGCTCTTTCTTCGGGGGATGTAATGTCGGCAATGTAAGCTTGTGCTGCAGAAATATTAGCACTTCCGAAGCCAGAAATAATTCGAGAAATAATTAATAATGCGAAACTTGAGGCATATCCAAACATAATATAACCCAAGGCATTAACGAGAATGGATCCCAAAATAATGGGTCGACGTCCCAAGCGATCCGAAATAGACCCAAAAATAGGGGCAAACAAAAATTGAATAACCGAAAACACGGCAGCAACCAAACCCACGGCAATATCCGGTTGAATAGTTAGCTGTGATTCAGCAGCAAATTCTTTGGCTAAATTGGGTAGAATGGGAATAATAATTCCAAAACCCAACAAGTCAATGAAAATGGTTAGAAATAAAATTGCTATACGTTTATCTTTCATTATAATAGTTAGTTGACCAATTCCAATAGGTCATTTTCAGTAGTAAATTGAACGAAGAAAGGAAGCCTTAATTCAATTTTCAGTTCAAATTGAGTTTCTTTCCCACCCAGCTGCGACTTAGCGGGATATAAAACGAGTTCCTCACTTGATCCAAAGTAGAAACCATTGAATCTATGATTAACATCTGAGAATTAAACACCCCTTCATCAAGTGATTCTTTTACCTGATTGAGGGTATAAATCTCAGCGGTGTTACAAAACGCCCGCCAAACCAATTGACGCTGAAAAAAATCAATTCCCGACTCTTTCAATAAACCGAACGCTTTATCAATACTACACCCTGAAGGCGGAGCTTGAGTTTCATCGGCAGCAATAACGACAATACTCTCATGTAAAATTTCAAATCCTGCGGTTATGGCCGCACCGTGTGCTTTCCAATCTGAAACGAAGTTAGATAATTGTTTGTTGAGAGATTCAATTTCCGATTGGGTGAGCAATCGATTGGCTCCAAAAAACCAAACTCTTGAGTGACCGGGTAATTGGGGTATGATCATGTATTTGTGTCGCGTTAGAATGACTTCGTGTGAACTTGATTTATGTAATGTCGATCTTTAAATGACGGTTGTTGGTCAACCTTGACTTTTTTCTGTCGACCTAAATTAAATGTTCTTAACTAAACTTATTTATTGTCACCTTGAATTAGTTCAGCAATATCCAATACTTGAACTTGATCCTCTTTTTCAAAGTGTTTCACACCATCGCGAAGCATGGTCATACAAAACGGACAATTTACAGCAATGATGTCGGCATTGGTTTCAAGGGCTTCTTCGGCGCGTTCAACATTCACTTCTCTGTTACCATTTTCTGCTTCTTTGAACATTTGAGCTCCACCAGCGCCGCAGCAAAATCCGTTGGTTTTGCAGCGTTTCATTTCGACTAAATCTGCATCCAATCGCTCCATCACCATTCTGGGCGCTTCATAAATTCCGTTGGCTCTTCCCAAATAACAACTATCGTGATAAACGATTTTCTTTCCTTTGAAAGCGCCACCTTCAATGGCTAGCCTTCCGGAATCAAGTAATTCATTAATGAATTGAGTATGATGAACGACATCATAATTCCCCCCCAGAGAGGGATACTCATTTTTAAGTGTATTAAAACAATGGGGACAAGCGGTAACTATTCGTTTAATTCCATAACCATTCAACACCTCGATGTTTTGCATGGCTTGCATTTGAAACAGAAACTCATTACCTGCACGCTTTGCAGGATCGCCTGTACAACCTTCTTCGGCACCGAGGATAGCAAAATCCACGTTTGCTTTTTGAAGAATTTGTGCAAATGCTTTGCTTACACGTTGCGCACGTTCGTCGTAACTTCCCGCACATCCCACCCAAAAGAGCACTTCTGGAACGGTTCCTTCTTGAAGAAATGATTGTATATCCCTAACCATGGTATTTCCCCGCAATTTCGGAAATAATACTTGAAACTACAATACAGATTATTTAATAAAAAACACATTCGTTGTTAAAAAAATTAATTCTCACAACGAATGTATTTCCTTGAATTAATAGCCTACCCCGCCGGTTCCAACCACTTCTTGAAATGGCATAATCATAATGGGGTAAGTACTGGTTTCGCATAATTCTTGAAATGCTGATTTGCGAAATACTCCGTCAACATTACTTACCACAGAAACCCAGCTGTCAGCAGCTTTTTTAGCTCGGTCTAAAACAGCTTCCACCATTTCTTTGTTCTTCAACTCCAACTCTTCCAGTTGATGTTTCACATTCAAATCCACAAATTTATTTGCAGCTTGAATGCAATAGGTGTGAACGTAGTGTTTGTCTTCAGAGTCGCCTTTATTGGCCAAACCCAAAATAAGAACTTGACTAAAATAGTACTTTGCCCATTCACCCGTTCTAAATAACTTTTGACGTGTTTCCGATCGGCCATCGAAGGGCATGACGATATTTTTAGGTTCAACCCACTGGGTTTTTTCATTGATGAAAACAACTGGGCTTTCAAAATGTGCAATCACTGAGTGCATTCCGCCACCCAGCAATCCGCCTTTTTCTGCAGGTGCACAAACCAAAACCATGTTGGCCTTGTTCTGAACCGCTGCTTTTGAGACAGATTTCCATAAACTTCCATCTTGTTGAATGATCTCCAACTCAACGAAATACTTTGACTTAAAATCCTTTTTTGCCTTTTCACTGTCGCCCTGAATAAGATTGTAAGAGTTTTCGCATTGGACATAAGTAACAGGACAAGCGCACTTCTTCCCCATACTGGCTGCCGCTTTTAAGCCATTCTCCGGATCGAAGTTTTTGTCGATTGTAAAATAAATTTTTGTAGTTTTTTTATCCATAGGCAATTTATAATCGATTCAAAATAAGTACTTTTACCTTAGTAAATCAATTATAATGAATAATTTAACATTAATTTCTCACATTTCCAAATTAACTCGACGAAGTTTATACTATCCCCTATTTATTTTATTGATTTTAAATCCATTGCAAAGCCGATCTGCCGGTTATTATATATCTAAATTTCACAATTTAAAGGCGTTTAGATACTATTCATTCGACACTTCCATCCAACCCAAGAAACAATTATCACCAAGATTTACTTCTTCTTTTCGGGGGATGGATATCTGCTCCGATTCCAGCATCTGGATTAGCGGATCTAAAGGCGTTGTATTGAAAGCAAAAATCAACAACTTTACACAACTAGGAAATCAGCTTTCTTTTTCACAAAAACCCAGTTCCAAAAAGACGAATATTGCAAACTTATCTAATTCAAAATTCAACAATTTGAATTCCTATTTTTCGGATGTATCGCCAGTGAATTTTTCCAATAAAGATTTTCGAGATATCGTGGCCTGGGATTCCAATACGGCACTATGCATGAGCATTGCCGATAGTGGGGTACTTTTAAAGACGGTTGATGGAGGCAGGACCTGGAAAACTGTCTATTCAGACAATTCCCATGGCGTTTTTTTTGATGATATCGATTTTGATGAATCCAAGCATTTTGGAATTTTAGCGGGAGATCCGCTTCCCAATCGGAAACACCTCTATTTTAGATTCACGTTCGATAGTGGAAACACTTGGGAAATTATGCCACAATCCGATTGGTTTAAAACCAATTCTAAATTAAGCTCCATGTTTGCCGCAAGTGGATCGTCGATTGATATTATAAATTTTAAGCGTATTCCATCCCCCGAAAAAATCAAAACAATGGATACTACTTCGAAAATTCAAGTTGAAAATTCCAATATGTCGAAGAGTACAGAATTAAATAAATTGACGTACGAAAAAATTGATCCACCCGTTGATGAAGCCGTAAATAGAGTGAAATACCAAGTCGACCTAATCATTGGTGGAGGGGGTGATTCTGGTGCATGCATACGTTTTGTAAAAGTGAAATTCGAGCGGTTTTGGTACCAAGGCAAACCCTATATTCACACTTATTATCAATCATTTACAGATATTCCTGTTTTTGATTCTCAACAAGTTGGATATGGTATTTATGGATTTACTACGCTGAAACACGATTCCGATAATTTTTTAGTTATGGCCGCTGGAGGACATTGGAAATATCCCAATCGCGATGAAAACAACGCCGTTATCATTGAACACAGACAAATTGAAAATCAGAAAAATCATTATTGGATGTATCCATTTTCAGGATTGGCATACAATTCAGGTGTAGATTTTAATTATGAAATTTCTCCTAAGAACAAACCCATTAAATTGGAAATTATGACAGTAGGCACCAACGGATTAAAGTTGGAAGTTTTTGAGTTAAAAAATACGACGAAAAGCACCTTCCCCGATATCAAACATCATGTAGATACACATTCCAATTCGATACAAAACACGACACAACGCAACTTAAACCGTGTAAAATTCGATGGAGAAAGCTATTGGATTATTGGTTCTAACGGTCAAATATATTGTATTTCAGAATACAGTAAATAGCACGAAATCCGTCTTTCCAACCGATTTTTTTGCCTTCTTCAAAGGTTCTACCATAGTAACTAATACCCACCTCATAGATTCGAATGTTGTGCACTCGGGCTACTTTGGCTGTTACTTCTGGTTCAAATCCAAAGCGTTTTTCTTTCAGTTTCAACGACTGCACGATTTCTGTTCTAAACATCTTATAGCAGGTCTCCATATCCGTCAAATTCAGATTGGTAAACATATTGCTCAAAAATGTAAGGAACTTATTCCCTATACTGTGCCAGAAGAATAGAATCCTATGCGGATTGCCACCCATAAACCGACTTCCATAAACCACATCAGCCACTTCACGCAATATAGGATCCAACAAAACATTGTATTCGTGCGGATCGTACTCTAAATCAGCATCTTGAATTACTGTAATTTCACCGGTAGCTTTTGAAATGCCCGTGTGCAAAGCTGCGCCCTTTCCTTGGTTTTTTTCATGAGCATGAATACTTAAATTCAATCCAGGGTTACTCTTTTTATACTCTTCTAAAACTCCCAGCGTACCATCTTTCGAACAATCATCGACTACAATTACCTCTTTTTGCAAATCCCCAATTAGCTTTACTTCTTGTATTTTATCCAAAATCAAGTGGATCGTTTTTGCTTCATTATATGCGGGGATTACAATAGAGAGTTTTTTCATTTTGTTTTAGGGGATGGGGAAGCCAGTTGAATAATAAGTGATATTCACACTATCTAGAATGTCAATTAAATTACAACGTATCGGATTACAAAGTAATAACATTCATAGCACAATTTCTACTTCCATAAGACCAGGAACCAAATAACTCTTTTGGGTTTTTAATTCCATACATCGATAACGACTCCTTAATTTTTCCTGTTTTACAAAAATTCGGCCATCGCCAATATTAAACTTTGCACCTGTAGGAACTTCTTCGACTAATAAAACATGATCTTTTTGTACATCAAATTGCTTCAATGTGCGGTACAAAAATGGATCCGTACAGCTACTGGCTTTGGGATTTTTCAAATATCGATCTAAGGCAAATAGTACTTTTTCGGGTAAAATATGCGCATGAAGAACAGGTTGCGAAATCAAATGAAATTCTTGCTTCCACTCTCCGCCATGCGGCATTACTTTAAATCCGTTCTTTTCAAAATTCACCAAATGAGCTGCTTCATGCAGAAAAGTTACCAAAAACGCGTACGGATTTAAATCATTATTAATCGAAATTCGATGTGGCTCACCCGGTCGTGGCGGACGATAATCGCCCAATTTTGTCCTTCTCGGTTTTTTAATGTGAAGTTGGATCCCATATTTCCAAAGTATCTCGTGAGCGTATTCGGCTCCCCCATCGGGAAGATACTTTTTCAACGTATTTAACAAAGGATCCGGTTTCGTCATTTATATATTTCTATTCAATTGGGAATATTTCTTCAAATATCCACTCATTTTTCTTGAATTAATTATAATTCTATTGATTTTTACAGTTGCAAACCCTCATTTTTACATACCCATTCTGAAATGGATTTTTCAAAGAATGGATTTTTATCTATCTACATCCTCATTTTCAAATACCAATTCTGTAATTGTTAATCCAATGGATAACGATGATGTAGCCGCTGGACTAGGAGCATTTAAAACATGAACAAATCGTTCCGTTTTCTTAATGTAAAAATCATCAATTAAATTCCCTTCTCGATCACAAGCTTGCGCTCTAACACCGGCTCCTGCTGGTATCAAATCTGATTCCTGTATTTCAGGAACCAATCCTTGCAATGCCCTTGTAAAAGAACGTTTTGAAAATGATCTATAATATTCACCCAAACCCGTTTTCCAATATTTCAAAGCTACTTTTTGAAATCCCCGCCAAAAAATACTTCCCAAAAAATCACGCAAAGAAAAGTCCATCTTGCCATATCCCTCGCGCTTAAATGCGAAAACTGCATTGGGACCTGCCTCAATTTCACCAGAAATTCTTCGAGTAAAATGAACCCCTAAAAAGGGAAAGTTTGCATCAGGAACGGGATAAATCAAATTCTTTACCAAATAGGATTTGTTCTGTTTGATTTTATAATACTCCCCTCTAAATGGAATAATACGAACATCCAGTTTTTCACCTGCCAATTGTGCAATTCGATCACAATACAGACCCGCACAATTCACAACTCTGTCCACTACAACCGATTGCTGGTCTCTTATCTTAACTGCAATCTTCGACCCATCATCATCAAAACCAACTACTTCTGCTTGTTTAATTATTTTTATGTTGTTTGACAAGCCGAGTAATTTCTCCATTGCCAATACAACCTGTTTGTAATTCACAATTCCTGTTTGTGGAACATAAACCCCTTTAATACCCGAACAGTTTGGTTCTAAGGCTTGTATTTCAGCAGAATCCAACCACTTAATTCCCTCCAGCCCATGTTCCTTTCCGCGCAAAAAGAGTTTATCTAACGCTTCAATCTGATCTTGTTTCGTGGCAACAATTAATTTACCGCAAAGTTCAAATTCAATACCCTGCTCTTTACAAAATTCAATCAATAATTGATACCCTTTCAAACAATTTCGGGCTTTCAAACTTCCCGGTTTATAATAAATTCCCGAATGAATTACACCGCTGTTGTTGCACGTTTGATGTAACGATAATTCTGATTCCTTCTCAAACAATACAATTTTTAGTTGGGGATGTAATTGGCTTAGGTGATATGCCGTTGATACCCCAACAATTCCGCCCCCAATGATACCAACTGTTTGAATCGCCATATCAAGCAAAAATAATCCTAATTGGCAGATGCACAAATAAGGCGACCTATTTCACAGGATGAACATTTGCTTTTTTTACAAAATTCATTGACCTGATGCACCATGGCTTGAGATTCAAAAGCATTTCTGGGTTCCCCAAAAAAAGCGGCAAATTCCCGAATAATGCGATTGTTTTCAGCCGGCATACTTTCAAGTAAGTCAAATACTTGATCGAAATAATCTTGATTCAAATCCCGATGTTCTTTATATGCCAATTGAAGTGGGATAATTGCATTAATTATAACTTTGGTGGCATGTTGCACGTTCAAAGAGAATTTCGATCCCATATACTGAAAATGCGGCGAATCAACCAATACACGATTGAGTTTCAAAAAATCAGGATTAATTAAAACTTCCGAAAGTTGGCCATCTAAACTATGAAGCCAAACGAGATATTGTATTATTCTATTCTGAACCCAGCCCGCTGGCCTAATTTTACCATAATACCAAGAAATTCCCAACGGTTTTATTTCAAACTTATTTTGGATAAACTCCATCTGTTGTTTAAATGTATCGCTTTCAACTACCTCAGCTCCTTTTTGAGGAAATTCACCCAATACCCAAGCAAAAGCAAGCAATTCTTTCAGGGGACTCCTTTTGATAAACGCAATGGGAATGTGCTTCAATAAAATTTCTGCTGAGCTGCGATTCTGATTATCTACCCAATATTTACCCATGTAAACAAAGGCCAATTTTTCCCAATCATTTCGAAAATCAATTGCAAGTTGCTTTAATTCATACGTTTTTAACATATAACGATGTCGTACAACCTGCTTCCATTGACGATTAACTGTTTCGCTCCAAATTCGATCAGGCAATTTCATTTTGAAATCCGAACATTTTAAACGTTCAGAATGTAACATAGGACTAAATCCCGACGAAACCGAATTTTGCAATTTGTACAAATCATTTTTATTAAAATAATCCGACAACTTCAAAATTGGGACTTTTTCACCCAATTGATTGAAGGTTTCGTCATCATGTTCCCATACCACATGAAGAATGACTTTATTGTATTTTTCATCGTTTTGATGCTGGTGCTTATACCAATCAGAAGTGCACCAATGAAACTCCACATCTCCACTCCATTTTACGGATCCAATTTCCAGTAAAACATCAGAATAATCAGGGCCTTGCAGTCGATTCCATCCCCCGTAATGAAGAATATTTATTGGTTCATTTTCAATCGTTTTTAATGATTTATTTCCCAATAAACGTACATCCCAAATGCGCTGAAATACGTCTTCCTTGATGGCTAATTTCTTTATCATATTAGAAATTAGGGAAGAACAATTAAAAAATCAACCCGCGTAAATCTGTATTCAACATGCAAAAATGAGATTAAACCTAAACCAGGTTAAACCAATTCTGTCTCTAAAGTGGTATGTTGAACGCGGTAATTCCTCAATATTTGCTTCAACTCAGACTTTATAGATTCAATTTCTGAGGAATTTTGAGATTGTATTTTAACCGTTGCGGTAAAGGCATTTCGGGTTGTGCTAATTGCCCAAATATGAATATTTTCAATATCTACAACTCCTGTCACCTGTTTCAATTCAGACTCAATTAAACCCATGTCGAGTCCTTCAGGAACTCCGTCCAAACTCAAACGCATGGTACTTTTGAAAAGGCTGAATGTCCCCCAAAGAATAACTAAACAAATTCCTAATCCCAACAGTGGGTCAACCCAATCAGGGCCTCCATTTACCATAAATACACCACCCAACACAACTGCAATACTCACCAAGGCATCTGCCGCCATATGGAGGAATGCCGCACGGTTATTCAACTCATTGCTTTTCATAAACAACAACGCTGTTAACGTATTGATTACCACTCCAATTCCAGCTACCAACATAACCACATTTCCATCTGGATGTTGAGGATGTTGAAAACGCACAATAGCCTCGGACCCCATTGAATACACGGCTAAAAAGAGCAAGACACAATTAGCTAAAGAGGCCAAAATTGTTCCCTTACTATAACCATAAGTGTAATTTTTCGTGGGTTGTTTTGTGGCCATTTGAAAGGCAAACCAACTAATCATTAAGCCTCCAACATCGCTTAAATTATGCCATGCATCTGCTAGCAATGATATCGAATCGATTGCCCAACCATAAGATAATTCAACAATAACAAAAATAAAGTTCAATAAAATTCCAAGAAGGAATTTCTTCCCCATTTCTAAATGGTGGTCATGATGATCGTGGTTATGCATTAAAGTCCCAATACTGACTCTTCCGGTTTTTTACCATCAAGCAGCATTTCAGGATTCTCCAATAGGTTTTTCACGCGAACCAAGAAACTAACACTCTCTCTTCCATCGATGATTCGGTGATCATAGCTAAGTGCCAAGTACATCATCGGACGGATTACGATTTGTCCATTTTCAACTACTGGTCTTTCTACGATATTGTGCATTCCTAAGATACCACTTTGAGGAGGATTAATAATTGGTGTACTCATCATAGATCCAAAAACTCCTCCATTGGTAATGGTAAAGGTACCACCTGTCATTTCGTCGATGGTTAATTTATTGTCTCTCGCTTTTGTAGCAAGGCGTTTTACTTCACTTTCAATTTCCGCCAAAGAGAGGTTCTCTGCACTGCGAATAACAGGAACAACCAACCCTTTAGGAGCACTTACCGCAATAGAAATATCGCAATAATCGTGATACACGATTTCCTCTCCCTCGATACTTGCATTTACTGCTGGCCAATCTTTAAGTGCTATACATACGGCACGAGTAAAGAAGCTCATAAAGCCCAAACCTACACCGAATTTTTCTTCAAACTTCTTTTTATAAGCTCCGCGCAAATCCATCACAGGCTTCATGTTTACCTCGTTAAACGTAGTTAACATTGCCGTTTCATTTTTGGCAGCAACCAATCTGCGAGAAACCGTTTTACGCAAGTTCGTCATTTTTTCACGACGTGCTTCGCGACTTCCAGAACCACCCACTTGTTTAACACCACCCAACTTCACTATGGCTTCAAGAGCATCCAATTTCGTAATCTTACCGTTAGATCCTGACCCTTTAACCTGAGAAGGATTAACGTTATACTCTTGTAACAATTGTAATGCAACAGGTGAAATTGACAAATCCGAAGGAATTTCAATATTTTTCTTTTCGGGGGATGCCGACTCTGCTTTAGCTGATTCTGTGACTTTCTTTTCTGCAGTTGGTGCCGGAGCCGAAGCAGGAACCGCTGCTGGTGCAGGAGCTTCTGCTAACCCTTCAGGACGAGTTGCATCGGTATTGATTAAAGCAATTACAGTATTAACCGCAATAGTATCGCCTTCACTTCCAATTAACTTTTCAATTATTCCTGCTTTCTCAGCGTTTACTTCGAAGGTAGCTTTATCACTTTCAAACTCAGCGATTGGAGCGTCCATTTCTACCCAATCTCCTTCTTTAACTAACCAATTTGATATTGTTACTTCGCTTACTGATTCGCCTGGGGCGGGAACAATTATTTCTAAAGCCATTTCCTAAAGGATTTTAATTTACGCAAAGTTAATCAAAATTCAATGTATCTGCACATAACGAATGCGCGTAATCGTCAATTTGAGTAGATTAAACGAAAAAACATTTAAAAGAAACTGAAATTTATAGGTTGTCAACAAATAATAGAGCAAAAAGGAAATTCCTAATCCGGGATTGCCAATAAAAAAAATAATCCCCAACTGAATAACAATTGAGGATTATTGGGTTTAATTATTTATTGTGCATTCAAACCTTAGAATCGGATCTAAGGATACTTATGATTATTTTTTCTTTTTAAATGAAAACCCAGTAATATCATAACTCACACCTAAATGAGCTTGATAATACCAATCATTTAATCCGTTTGTAGAACGAGGAGCATTAGGTGCAACGTTTGGATTATTCTGTGTGATTTGATATAAATCCGATGGGCGATTCCATTCTTCAATTTTCACGTTTGCGCGTAATTTATTTATATCACCACCATACCACAAACCAGGTCCAAAATCATCTAAGTAGTCTGTTGAAGTATATACAGCTTTAATTTCACCTTTGAATGACCATTTTTTCATTCGATATGCAAGTGTGAATGAAGAGCCTATATTTAATGCTAAAGGACTATACATTTTTCCTCCGGGCAAGAAGAATTGTCCTTCGGAACCAACTTTACGTAGGTTGTATTTGTTTTCATTCATAGCTCTCCAACGGTATGCTATAAAACTTTCATCTGCTGCTCTTTCTGTATACGTAATTCTGTAAGGAGTAAAATACATGAGCCCTGCACTCAATCCCAATGAAGGAACCCAAACGCCTTTTTTACCCGGTTTAATTACATTTTTTGTTAAATGCCATAATCCTTCGCCTTCCAGGATGAACATTCTGGTGTAAAAATTCACCGGCCATGTCCAAGGAGCAACACGAATTTCATTGTAATTCTTGTCTATTGAGTTGGGGACTTTTCCACCTGCGAATAAACCAGGCGCATATAAGTTATGCATCGAAATGGAGCTGTAATATCCATTAACCTTAGCCGAAAATCGTTGATTCACATTATATTGAGCATAAATACCTCGACTATACTCGATAGTTGAAAACACAGGGATATCTTTTACCAAAAACATCTTTTTAAATACATCAGGAGCGGTCACAAAATCTTTGGTTGTTTTATGTTTCAAATCACCTCCACCATAAATGGAACCACCACCCCAAATTCCCAATTCCCAGGTTTTCTGTTTTTCCAATATTTCACCTTTACGTTTAATTACGGGAAGAGTCAGATATTTATCAAGAACCAAATGTGTTGCGTAAAATTTCGCCTCATCATTTTTATTACGCAAATAGGTGTAATATTCTCCTGTATCTATTTTTGTTACATAAACATTGGAAATCTCCGTTGCATTTACCTCAGGAATACGAACGCGAGTTCCATCGTTAGAATATCCCCAAACAGGTAAACCTTGGATGTAATGATACATTTGTGTGTCTCCTACTTTAACCAAGTTATATTCAACCAATCGCTCCGAACTATCTCTCAACTCAACAAACTGTGAAGCCCCTGTAGGAACTGTTTTTACCGTCCCAAATTGATGCGAAACCGACATTAAATAGTTGTTCAAACCAAATGCATTTACATCTGAAGAAACTTCAGTAACCACGATTGGAATTCTTGGGTCTTTTGACTGATCATAAACCAATCTTGAACCATCCGCTACATACAATTTACCAATTGAAGTTGATTGCTTTGATGAACCTGCAACAGCGATGCCCAAAGGAGTAGTACCAGCAAGATTTCGAATCATTAGCACATTTCCAATCTTTGATGTTACCGCAGAACTACCATTTTCAAAGTTCAAAGTTAAAATTCCAAAAGACGCATCTGACCCGCTTATATAGTTATCAGAAAAGCGCAAATTGTCTAAATTATAGACCAAACCAGCTGAATTATACGATTCTAACAAAACACCAGAATTATTATTCACCACATTTAATCCATCCATATTAAATATTACTTTATTCTCTGGTTTACTTAAATCAATCATAGGATTGGCAACATATAAAACCGGTTCTCCAGAAGTAGAGTTTTTAATTCCAATGTTTTTAAACTTGACTGTTTTACGATACCAAAAAGGATCAAATCGCAACGGTTGTAGCAATCCATCAAAGTTAGCATGGCTAATTTGAATCGTCGCATTCTGGTCCCAACCATTAATTTGTATACCACGACCCGGATTTTGTGGATCTTTAGAAATAATTTTTATGGGAGATTCTTCCGTACCATTTAATTCCAGCCCACCTTCAACACTCAGTAAAGCGCCTGGTTCAAAAACCAATGTTGATCCTGCAGGTACTTTAAATATTTCTCCTCCAGCTACTGTTTTAGTACCAGAAATGTTAATTACACTTTGTGCATTTACTGTTAACCCAAAAGCAGATAACAATAAAAACAATACACTATTTTTAATTTTCAATTTCATCATTTTAAATAACTTCAATTAACAAAGGTTCTTTTAACACCATGGAGCCTGAAGAAGTATTCAGTTTTAAACGTTTTATTTGTATAAATCTCACTTTTGAAATCTGACTATTATCAAGTCGAATCATATCGGAGTTGTATTTTAAGTTGCGTATTCCTTCACCGATTAAGTTTACATCCACCTCATTTATTGTATAATCAATGTCTTTATATACAGGATGGAATACTTTAATTTTTAAACTTCCATTAGCCAATAATTGCTTTGCACTAACTTTATTATTAGATACCTGACTCGCTACAACAACCGGCTGAGGCGTTGGATATACAAAAACAGAATCCTGTAAATACAGTGAGCCCGATGAACTCTGCAGCTTGAGCAAGTTCCATCCAGATTGCGTAGGAGTAAATTCAATCTTACCCTTGGAAATTCTGACATTATCCCATTTTCCACCACTTAACTGATACTTACTTCCATCGAGAATTGCATTAGAAGTTATTTGGGATGGTTTTCCTTGGAAGAAATAATGCAATTTCTGATTCTGGTTATTGGCTTCATTTAAATCAGAAATGGTCATAGGAGAAACCTGGATTTCAACTGCCTCCTCAGATTTATCTATACCCGAAGCAACCAATTTATATTTTCCAATTTTCTTAGGCACGAAATAAACGGTATCACCTATTCTAAAATAATCACTACTGGTCTTTCCATTATTGAATATTTTAAAATCCTCCGTATATCCTGTATTCAATACCAATATTGCCGTATCACCCAAATGCAATTGATCCAAGTTGAATGCAATTTTAACTAGCCCGTTGTTTTCCTTCTGAGTTATGCCTAATGAACCATGAATCAAATGACAACGAACTAAAATTTCATTTAACAACAATTGAGCCACTGAACCTGGAACATTTTTAAACTTCCACTCCATCCAACGCTTGAATTGACCTGTGGCTAAACCTTGTGCTAAGTCCTCTTTGAATAACTCTTCAAACTTCTTTCGACCAACATGAGTTGAAGGCATTTTTTGATAATTACTATTCAATTCGAACAAAATTGCAAAAAGTTGAGACCCTTTCTTTTGATTGATAAAAAAGTCATCAGTGGTTTTATACCCAGTTGGGTCTTTCTGAATTTTATTTAATTTAATGAAGTCTGACTGCAATTTTTCAACCTGCTGTATAGCCGTGGCTAATTGGACATCTACTATCTCATCATCTGCAGTAACATTCATAAAATCAGTAGAAATTTTGGAATTTACCCTTAACCAATCCACCGGTATTTGCAACAGCGTTAATGTGATAAACAATAAATACAATATGCTAACCAACTGATAACGTAGGTTCTTTGACTTGGTTATTTTTACGTACTTTGCCATTACTTCACGAAAATTATTGGTTTACCCGTATTTGTTAAGCCCTTTTCCTTACCAATTACTCGGATTTCGTCAAACACGATGGTACTTCCAACTGTTGCTTTGGCCTCAAGTAATTTTAATTCATTTCTCAGAAATCGGGTTGCACTGCGAAGTGACTGTTTATTTCCATTGAGATCAACAACGGTCATCCTAAAACCAACAACCTGCCAAAAGGTATTTGTTGATTCCAATCGATAGGCCTGAGTAATATTTGAATTATTCCCCGATATATCTTGCAAGGACACCTCAATTTGTTTTGGCTCATGTGCATAAACAAAGAGTTCATCTACAATTTCACCCTGATAGTTTAATAAAACCGAAATCCTACCCGACTTCGTTGGTATAACCGTTATTTGTCCATTTTGATAGGAAACATCCGCATAACTGCACGTCAATTTCGAACCAACAGGCAACTTTGTATCTTTGTCCAATTGAATAATTAACTTTTCACCAACCATTCCATCAAATGTGGACTTTGCCGTTTCAATTTGAAATTCTGGTTGTGAAACGTTTACACTTGTTAGAACACGTTTCTGATTGCTAATTACTTCCACAGTGAACTTACCTGCTTCTCCTGGAACAACGGTGTATCTATAGGTTGAACTGTCAATTTTTCGGGGGATGATTATTCGGCTGTTAAATTTCACAGAAGGTACAATCTCCGAATTGTCTGATTTAACAAAAAACTCGATATTTTCACCCAATGAATATTGAGACTTCAATTTTTGTAAAAACTTGGCCTGGTTCGTTGCTACGAGCTTTGCTCTACTAACAGAAAACTCATCATCAAATAAATACAAAATAGAATTGTAAAGAGCTAAACTTTTAAAATGCTCCATTACCGTTTCAAAAGCTACATTGGGTAGGTCTTGAAAATAGAAACTTTCTAATTTAAATGAGTTCCCAAACTCATCTATAACAGATTCAAAGTCAGAAGATAAATCCTTCTTTGTAATACGTTGAAAATCAGTTTTGAATTTTAAACTTTGATCCGTAAATCGTCGTCCCATTTCTTTAAAACGAAATTGTGAACTAATAAAATCGTGATCATACAATCGTTTAGAATCTAACTTCTTTATTTTTTTGTATTCGGAATAGGACTTTTTAAATTCGTCAATACCAGCAATATAATTGATGGCTAATTTTTGCAATTCCAATTTTTCCGAAAATGAACCATTGTACGTATTTATTTTCTCAATTAAGCGATCATTTAACTGAGTTTGAGTGTTAAGTAAAGCAGGGTAATGGCGTAAATATTCTCCTGTATTAGAGAAGAACATAAATACCAAAAAGATCAAATACAAAAAGTTCAGCTTTTTGTACGTAAAACTCTTAGACTTCGTTATTTTAATGGTATTTCCCATCGAAATCTACCTTACTTTTTCAACAATTCAGTGTATTTATCGTTGATGGTTTTAAGATTGCTATTGTATTGAGCCATCAACTCATTGAATTCTGCCATTTTCTCTTTCATTTCCGTAGAATTTTTAGCAGAATTCTCCATTTCTGATTTCATAGTTCCTATACTATTGGTAACGCTTCCCAGTTGTTGAGTTAACTCAGTAAGCGTGTTTGCAAATTGCTTCATCGCCTCTTGATATTGTTGGGTATCTGCATTTCCTCCACCTTCTGAACCTAACTGAGGAAAAACATTCTCCCATTTATATTCCTTATCATCCGTCTGACGTTCGAATGCAGAGACCATAAAAACCACCACCTCTACCGACAAACCGGCAATGAATAATTCATTTGCATATTGCCAACCCATGAATTTGAACATTGCACCAACTAATACTACTGCAGCACCGAAACCATATAAAAAGGTCACTGCGCTCAATTTTCCGTTATTTTTAGACATACTTTTAAATTTCTAATAATTTGTAAAACCTACTATTTTTTTAGTATATGTTCTTGAAACTGATTCCAAGTTGCCATATGAGTTTCTAATGCTTTTTGAGTTGATTTCTTACTTCTATAAATATAAATAAGCGTCAAAACAAACAAGGAAAAAACAACCATAATTAATTGATTTACAAACCCTTCTGACAACTTACTCTCCACATCCTTAACGGTCTCGTTCTGCTTCTCAAACTTGGTGGCAAAACCATCTAGTGCTAAATTAAGTGATCTTTCGTTTTGAGCTTGCAATTCGGAAGAACGATTTAATTGAGTTTGGGTATTTACTTCAATTGAATCCAACTTTTGTAACAATTTAAAATTCTCCAACTCCAAACTACGCAACCTTTTAATAATCAACCTATTACTTGTCTCCAAAGCGTCAATTTTTCGATCAACATCCACTCCAGATGAACTTTGAGCAGATATACTCAGCACAAAAAATAAACTTAAAATAGTTATATAAATTCTCATAAAATTATGACTTAGTCCATACGAATATAGTCAATTTAATCCGAAAAAAATGATGAAGGTTTTTAGTACTTCAGTAAATTCAATGTATTCAATTTCCCAATTTTCTTTTTGATTCGAAGGGAAAAAAACTTCAAAATTGAATTATACTTTACTTATACTTTATCCTAATCTTGATTTCTGTTTAAACTGAAGATATTTTTAGATATCAAAATCCATGCCACTATCATAATTGAACCTCCTATCGGAGTAACCATTCCCAATTTACGTAAACTTGTCCCCCATAACTCATTCATTGCTAGTAACCAAAGCGAAATTGAAAAAATCCCAGCTCCAATTATTGCCCAACTTAGTATTCCCCAAGTTCCGAAAATCTTGGATGCTATATCATCTTCTTTTTCTTTGTTTTGAACAAATGCAGTTACCGCCATTACACCCAAAGATGTATACATCCAATATTCGCAGGCTTTTCTCCAAACATCAATATAATGAGTGGATATTTTACCCTCTAATCCATGAGCACCGAATGCGCCCATTCCAACGCCCATAGCAAACATGATTGCTCCTATTGAAAAATAATTACGTCTCATAAACAAATGTAAATTTAATATTTGTCAATCCTATTAAGTTCGAAATTTGGAGGAATTCCAAATCAATTACCCGGTTTTATAACTATGCCCATTTGTAACCATCTAGGCGGCATTGGAACCGATGAAATCTCCCTGTACTGAGTATTCAATAAGTTCAATCCATTCATATAGATATTGAATCTGTTCGAAACCTTGTATGTAACTTTCAAATCCAATAAACCATACCCAGGATTTGAAGAATTGTTGTTACTCCAAGGAGATTCAAATCGTTCAAAATAGCGATAGTACATTCCTAACGTCAATTGCTTGGTCAATCTATAATTCAATTTGAATGTAGTATGATCACCCAAATAATTGAGGGCATTTTTACTGATCATACCCGAGTCCATCCTAAGCTTACCCTCTAACAAACAAAAAGACCAGCTAAAATCCAATCCTTCCAACCATAGCGCATTTCTCCAATTAACAATGGCTTCTATACCATTAAATTTCAAATTACTCTGATTCACTGGCATCCATTTGGATTGAATATCCGGCCTTAACCAATCAATCATTTGAAATACATTGCGCTGAAATACACTCATGCCCCAATTGAAATCGCCGCTAGCAATTTTCAAACCCAGTTCATACGATTCTGAAAACTCCGGTCTTAAATTTGGATTACTCTGATTCACTGGGTCTTTATAATACAAATCAGTAAATGTAGGCAACCGTTGTCCTAAGCCATAATTTCCATAAATATGCCAACCTTTTACAATTTGATAATTCAGTTCAAAACCGGGATAAATTGCCGTCTTTAAAGCATCCGATTTTAAGGCATAGATTCCTCCACTAAAAGTAAGCCTATTGAAAAATTCCTGAGAGTAATTCAGAAAAGCACCGTTAAAATCACGTCGCCTTTTAAAATTATTGTTGGGGTCGCCCAAGTTTGTACTAGTTAATGACTCCTGACGTAAATCGATACCTAACCCTAATTTACCTTTTGAATTGACCTTATGGGCATATTGCAATCGCTGCATATTTACCAAACTGGAATGATAATTCTGATAGTATCTTGGATTGTACTGACGGAACACAAAATGGTCATAATTCCAACGAGAACTTAACTGCATTTCAAATTCACCATTCTTATTCAAATTATATCGGTACGTTCCCTGAATAAACTGTGTATTAACCTCTTCTTGAGCAAAAGTATCTCTGGGAGCAGCATAAAAATAACTTGCCCCAAATTGATTATTAACACTTCCACCTAATACGTTCACAGTATGTTTTCCTGATCGGTATTTCAGCCCAACTGTATTTCTAATATTTTGATACTCTGTATTAATCCGATAACCATTTCCTTTTTGTGCTTCCGTCCCAACCCAAAAATTCAATTTACCAAACTGCCCCTGAATAAAAAATCTGCCACCTAGTTGATTGTAATTAATATCATTATCCAAATACTCACCACTCGTGTTTTTCAACCTACCGGCTATAATTCCCCCAAATAAATCCACCTCAGACTGGATTGACTTTTTTAAATTACTTGATTTTTCATCTTTGTGAACACCTAAACTAGTCACGATATTTACGACTCCCGACAAGGCATTTAAACCGTATTTATGCGCTGCCCCTCCTTTTATCACCTCAATGTATTCAATAGCATTTAAGGGGATAGGTAAATTTAACTGATGATGCCCTGTTTGAGGATCCGACATTCTTACTCCATCGACCAGAATCAAAACCTGATCGAAAGAACTTCCTCGAATTCCAATATCTGCTTGAACACCAGCAACTCCTCTTTGACGAATATCAACACCAGCAACGTGACTTAAAAGTTCATTCACATTTTGAACCGCCATTTGTTGAATCATTGAGCGTGTAATTAGCGAAACATTGAGGCCGGATTTTCTTAGGCTCACTTGATTTCCCAATGAAATAAGTTGATGTACATCCACTTCGTCCATAACTTCACCCTCAATAGTATCGTGAAATTCTTGACCAAATAATAGCAGCTTTGTTGTATTTACCGGAGTCTCATTATGAGAAACTCCATTTAAAATCAGATTAAAACTCTCACTGTCGCCATCAAACACCGTAATTTCAGCATTTAAAACAGAAATCAAACTACATACCGCTCCCAATAAGCCTAAAAGGCGTTTTTTCATGTTTTTCATTTTTATTGTTAATTTACTAGTAGACTTTAAATGTTCAGTTGGATTTAGTCATCCAAAAACTGTTCTAAAAGTAAATGCAAGTAATCCCTATGGGCTTTAAGTTGTTCAAGTTGAACAGGATTTTCAAATTTTATATTGCTTGAATTCATCCAATTATTTATTTGAACCAATTGCTTAAAAATGGCCGTTTTTGATATTGGATCTAAACCATTTCCACCATTCCATTTCATTAAACCAATTAAACGTTCAACATATGTAATTTGAAGTTGTCTGCGATGTGTGGTTGGCAACGAAGTCAAATCTTGCTTAAAGATCGCATCTGTCAAACCGTTTAAATACTCCAACGCGGTTAATGAATTTCCAAAGTAGAAATTATCGGTCATTCTTCTTAACACATTGGGATGCAATAAATGATCTAAAACCGATTCCTGAATTGCTTCAATTCTTCCATGCATTTTAGGCTCCTCCGATTGCGAAAAGAACCCAAATCCCCGGCGAACAGGCTGTAAATAACTCGCCAAATCTGCAGGAATTTCTAATGCCCCTGGAGCAAAAATATAATCATTTAAGATTTTCAAAGCACGTAATTGATCTGCTCTGCTGACCGAGGTATATGGTTTTTTATCATTCACTTGACCCGGTTCAAAACGCTCAACATACACACCGCCAACATATCGAGAAACTATTCCCAAATGTGTAGCATATGATGACATAAACAAATTAAATACGCTAACCATTGCTTGATGATTTTGAGCAGATACCCCCACTGCTGCACCCCAGTTTTTCTGTAATTCAGGCAGCAATAGTCGAATTTGCTTTAATTTGGATTCTGAATAACCCATTGCATCATTCGATAAATCATTCACCATTACTCGAGGATCTATTGCCTTACCAGGAGCACGCACATCATCTGCATCATTTCCAAAGGCATTTTCTTTTAGCACACTTTTCTTGGCAATATTCCTCAATCGAGATAATTCTTGATTATCATCCTCCAAACCAACACTATAACCATATTCAACAGCCCAGCGATCATAAGGACCTGGCTCAGTTTGACAATATTGAACTTTAACGCCCTTTTTGGGGGGCAAATTAATTGCAGGATAATCCATTACTGAACCAATTAACCCAGTTCTATAAGTCAATTCTGGGTCCAACAGTTCATCCGGTGAATGCAACTGAGAAGCACGCATATTATGCATTAAACCCAGTGTATGTCCCATTTCATGCAAAACCAAATAATGAATTGATTCCTTAATCAAACGAGTAATAATTATTGTATCTGATTGAATATATTTCACTGCACTTTCAGCAGAATCCAAATCCATTGACGCCAAAGTGGCTTGTGCCGCTAGATGTTCATCATGTAAATGCATTCCAGCTTCACACCCTTTATGTCCCCAATTTTCTGATGTTGGATAAACACTTTCTGTTTTTATTCTATTGGTTAAAAATAAGAATTCGAACATGATATCGGCACCCAAAATCTCACCCGTGCGGGGATTAACAAAACTTGGACCGTATCCACCAAATGGAGGATTGGGCGAAGAAGTCCATCTCAATACGTTATACCGTATGTCACCTGCATCCCAAGTAGCGGTATCAGGTTGTTCAAATATTTGAACTGCATTAATAAATCCCAGAGGTTCAAACGCCTTATTCCATTGCAATGCAGCCTCCTTGATAACCGGCCGAAGCTCCCTAGGTGTTGTGTTTTCAATCCACCAAACAATTGGTTTTATTGGTTCACTTTTTGCGGCATTCGGATCTTTTTTCTGCAAATCCCACCGGTGAATTAAGTCGCGATAATTAACAAAATCCTTGCTAGTCATATCATTTACAGATTCAGAAAAATATCCAATTCTATAATCATCTCGACGTGGTTTGAAACCATTATTGGGCACGGCAATGAAACTGTGTTGCACAACTACTGAGACATAACGCGAGTCAGTTACAGCAGCACTATGTCCTCCGTTTGCTGATGGATTATCAAAGACATATCGAACAACAACATCCAAATTTTCGGGATAGTTTTTAACTTTTTCATATTGGGTTTTACCTTTCGCTAATTTTCCCAATTGAAATCCTTTTGCACCTTCTCTTCCCCCTTCTTTAACCGCTTGTAATTGCTCTGTGAGAAACAATTCATCGGCTGAAATTAAATAATTACCGTTATCATCTTTGGCCACAATTTTCTCGAAGGCCATAATACCTTCTGAAATATTTGCATTAGCACTTTTGGAAATGGCATTTTCGGGATCAAAATAATAACTTGTATTTTGCAGAGCAAATTCCAAATTATCATACACCTTTCGGATTTTAAAAATCGAACTACCTCGATAAGCGCCTCGATGTGCACCAACATCCATCACACCATTTTCAGTGTACGTAAAATGAATATACTCCACATCTAGTTGCTTTGATGAAACCTGGAAAAATAATTGTCCTGAATTGGTATCACGATAAACAGTAAAAAGACCGGGTAATTTTATACAATTCTTAGTCTTCTCAGATATTTTCTCAATTTTATTCTCTTTTTTAGGGGATGTTACAGCTGGCACCTCCTTGGATTTTTTCTTTTTCTTAATCAATTGTGCTTCAGCTGAATGGCTAAAAAGCAATGCTCCACAGATTAAAGCAACTTTGTATTTCATGACTCGCAAAATAAGTACTTATATATGGTATTCAGAAAGATCTATTAAAAAAAGACATTGAATTTACTTGCGAATTTTACAAAAAAAGAAATGTCGTTCTAACACTTAATTTCAATTTATTAAATAAAAAAACTCCGCTTTAAGGGCGGAGTTTCTATACTATTTATTATTGAAATTGAACTTAGTTGGACTGTAAAATTACTTTCTCGGAATACATTACACCATCCATTCCAAGAACATTGACCAAATATATTCCGTTAGAAATACCATCTACCGATACAAAACCATTTACGTTTTGACTTCTTAATATAACGGCTCCTTTCAAATCTACAATTTCCAAAGATTTTACGCCTATTTGACCAGGCAATTTAACTTGAAAATTATTTGAATTTACTGGATTTGGTGAAATTTTAGCTTTACGAGAAGCGAAATGTTGAACACCAGAGGTAGCATCCCCAAAAACAATAGCAAAACGTTGATTATCGATACTTTCTGCAATTGATTTATCAAAATCCACCTCCAATTTTGCACGAGAATCCGCATTGATCTCAGTCAACTTGCTCATGTAACGATCTAATAAATAAGCTTTTCTACCAACGTTTCCAATGAATTCAAAATCAAATGTATAACGAGAATCGCGTATTTGAGAGATTCTCAAATCCAATGTATCAAACGTTTCAGGCAAATTTGCACTATTTATAGAAACAAACTTATCATCTACAAAAATAGAAAGGTTCTCATCCTGATTAATTGGTTTAATGGCATCATTTCCTTCAAGAGCACTATTGAGAGCAGGATCAAATTTCAAAACAAGGGCATCGCAAGGACTAGCACCATTTGCCAAAGAATCCCTTTGATAAAGTTTGATGGTCATCAATCCCTGAGGAGGCAACATTCTAAAAACGTTGGTTTGGCTTGTTGCTTTGGAAGATTCAGTAAATACAACTGATGCTGTACCGTTTCCATTCGCAGTCACAAAACACGCTTGACCTGGTTGAAGGTATTTATTTTGATTTGAACCAACACTATTGATACCACCGCTACTTAAATCGATGGTAACGTAAGCTCCTCTAGTTGAAAGTTGAGGATCCCATACATAATAATAATTTGGGTTAATATTTGAACTGTTTGTCATCACTGTTGACATGTCAACAGGCGCTTGGAATGGATTTCCTACTAAATTAAAATCCCCTGAAGAAGAACTTAAGCTGGATACAGTTTGTGTACCTTGAGCTAAAGTTCCTGTAGCACGCAGAACAGTCGTTGTTGGTGTGGGATTATTTGTTACAGTTGTTAAATCGATGGTTCTATCACCACGCACTAAAATACGCAAAGGCGAACCAGCGGTTAATTTATTTGAATTGGTATTTGTAACTGCTTGCCAAGAACCGTTTCCACCGTTAGCACTAAAGGTAAACAAGGAAGCATTGTTGGTTACAGTATTATCAAAACCATTAGTTGATCCACCAGTTCCTGTAATATGTGTACCATATCCAGCAGTAGAACTACCCGCTTCTTGCCAATGATTATAAATAGAAGTAGAAGTAGTTACTGCAGGTGATAAAATTCTGAATGCTCGGCGAGCGGGAATATGGCGTTCAACAATTACATTACCTGAAATGTACGGATTGGAGTTCACCAAACTACCAGCAGCAACAATTGCAGAACCAGAAGATGTAGATTGCATGGTTAAATTTCCGTTGGTAGTTAAAATACTACCCGATTCAACAGTTAGGGTACCAAAGGTTGATCCACCTTGAATTGTAACAGGAGATTGCAATGAAACCGTAGCATTACCAGTAACTGAAATATTTTTTACTGTAGTATTAATTGATACCAACTGAGATGTACCAGAGAACACCAAATTACCAGTTGTTGCATTCAATGTACCGCTGTTGGTAAAGTTACCTTTCGATTGATACGTTCCATTTACCGTCAATGTTCCGCCAGAGTTAATTGTGGTGGCTCCAGATTCTGAATAAACGGTTGTTCCTGATGCAACAAACACGGTCTCACCAGAGGGGATGTAAATAGCTTGAGCAATACTCGAAACCGAAACGCTTGAAAGTAATGCAGTTAAGATTATCTTAGAGTTAAAAAGGAATTTCACACTACAAATATACAACTATCTGTTTTTCAAAAAACAAATTCATCTACAAGAGAACGATTTTTAAGTGCGTTTTTTGTCACATTGACAAATTCAACAGATTTTTCTTTATTGATGGGGGATTTTTTAAATATTTTTTTGCAAACAAAAATAATATTATTACCTTTGCAACCCGTTTATGAAAGTTCTCAACCCTTGATTTCTTAAACGAACAATCGCATGCGTAGCTCAATTGGATAGAGCATCTGACTACGGATCAGAAGGTTTGGGGTTCGAATCCCTACGCGTGCACGATCAAAAGTAAAAGTCCTCAACTCTCGTTGAGGACTTTTTTTATGCTACCAATCGAGTCTGCGTTCAAAGAATGCTAGCGAGAGCGGGAACATAAAAAAAGCCATCGCCGCGCGATGGACTTTTGCTATTGCAGAACCAAACAGTAGGGTTCAGCGAAGAATATCGGAGCTAATCCCTACGCGTGCACGATCAAAACAAAAATCCCCAACCAATGGCTGGGGATTTTTTTATGCTCAATTTATTTTCACATTCGACAATTACAACACCGAATTAATATTGTCAAAATTGGGCAATTCTCCCGCATTTTCTAATACTTCAGCATACGCAATTTTACCACCTTCGTCGATTACAAAGGCCGCTCTTTTTGAAACTCCTTTTAATCCTAAAATCCAATCTTCATAAATTGCTTCATATCCACGAGAAACTACTTTGTTAAAATCCGATAATAATGTAAAATTCAATTTTTGATCTTCCTTAAACTTAGCTAAAGTAAAGGGTAAATCAACTGAAATTGCCAATACCGTTGCTTTTTCATTCTCATACATGTGAATTGCGTCTCTTACTGTGCACAACTGAGTTGTACAAACACCTGTAAATGCCGCAGGGAAAAAATGCAAAATCACTTTCTTTCCGCGAAAACTACTTAATGAAACTTCTTTCGTTTCTGAACTGATTAATGTAAAATCTGGTGCTAAATCTCCAATTTGTAATGCCATAGTAACAAAACTAACAAAGAATCTTACCTTTTGATTGCTACATTTTGTCATTTTCAAAATTTTCCATTTATAAATTTCTATATTTCAATAAAGCCATATTAATTTTGTAAATCTATTTTTCAATTCATCATCTTATGCTTAAATCCTATTTCTTTCAATCTTTTACTTCATTGACTTTTATTCTCTTGGGATGGGGACATGCGGCTTTTGCTCAAGTTGGAATTGGAACAACTACACCCGCTTCCAGTTCGGCATTAGATATTACCTCTTCAAACAAAGGTTTTCTTCCCCCGAGAATATCGCTAACCAGCCTAACAGATAACTCAACCATTAGCTCCCCCTCAACTGGTTTACTTATATACAATACTGCCACTGCTGGAACGGCCCCTAATAATGTTATACCAGGCTACTATTTTTGGAACGGCACTAAATGGACTATGATTTCATCGCTTTCGGGAAACACAACTGGTGTAGCTAAATTCTTCAACAACAACTCTCAGAATTTCACTGGAAATGCAATGAATGTCGCTTTTAACTCAACAGAATTAAACTCCATCAGTTCATTTGTAACATTATCATCTAATGCAATTGTACTCGAACCAGGAATTTATGAATTAGAGGGAAGTGTAGGAGGTATTGCATCAACGTCTACAGGCGACGGTAGAGCATACTCTGGATTTTATAACAATACAACAGCTTCTTACATTGGCCAGGGAGGTCAGTCCGCTTCAGGAAATGCGGGTAATCATAATGGATTGGCTTACAATGCTGCAACTGCGATAATTCAAGTTTCTTCAACTACTACCGTGTACTTAAGAGTTACCAATGGCATTAATTTAGGCTCTGTTTCAACTGCTGCTGATTACGGTGTAGCAGCACTAGGTAGAGCTTGGGTGATTGTGCGAAAGTATCAATAGTAAACAAAATGAAACTTTAATAGTCGAATTATTTAACTTTGAATATCAAAGGCAATCAATGCCTGAGGGTTAAATGAAATTCAAAATAAAAAACGTACTCTTTTATTTACGATACCTCCCATCGTTGCTATTATTAATTATTCGGATTAATAAACAATTAAATAAGTTAATTACACATCCTCGTCTACCAACTGCCGCAAGAGAAAAATTACAACATCCAAAGGTCAAACACAGAGTAGTCCAATACGCACTAATACACGTTATTCTAAACTCATCTATTGCACGGTATCACGGACGAAAACTAAATAATCAGGAATTCCTAGCCACCCTGGCAGCATGTGCATCTGGTCCATTTTTTGACGATTTTTTCGATGAATTCGGGTACTCAAAATCCGAACTTTTCAATCTTCTTCAAGATAAAACAACCACTCACCCAGATGCCACATTAGACAAAAATCCTGGAGAACTAGCCTACACGTATTTATTATACATTGTTTACCAAAATATTAAGGACAAAGACCGGTTCTATACGTATTTTTACAACCTTTATTTGGCTCAATGGGAAAGTAAAAACCTTAATAACAACAATTTAACCAGGGATGAAACCAACCTCATATCTCAAAACAAAGGCGGATATAGTGCGCTTGTTTTTAGAAGTTTAATTCAAGAACCCATTTCAGAAGTTGAATCAAAAATGTTGTTTCAACTTGGTGTCGTTGGACAATTCATGGATGATATTTTCGATTTATTTGATGATTATCAAAAAGGTTTAAAGACCTTAGCAAATGACTTCGATTTGGACTTTAAACCCATTGTATCTCGCTTCCAAAATGAGATTATAATTCTTAAAAATCTGATTGAAACACTTCCCATTTCCAAACATCGAAAGCAGAAATTTGAATTAGAAATTCAACTTATCATTTCAGCTGGCAACTTAGCATGTCAGCACTTTTTGAATATTCAGGCTGAACATAATGGAACGCTGGAATTATCGAAAATTGACCGCAAATCCATGATTATCGATATGGAAAATTGGAGAAATCAATTTAAAATGCTTCTGATCTCAATTTCCCATAATCAATCTTACTGAAATGCCGAGGATCTCGGGGAATTTTCCAAAACACCAATTCTCCAACAGGAAATCCAGCTCCTAGAATTTCATTTTCTATGGATTTCATCAACTTTGTATCAGACTTAAAATCAGATTTCAACTCTATAAAATACACCAATTTACCGTCCATTTCCATCACGGTTCCCAGTTGTACAACATTTAAATTCTTTAAAAAATCTTCCACCAAAAATGGATACAACTTAGCTCCTTGCCAATTTATAATCTGACCACAACGCCCTACCAAATGCAATTCCCCATTTTCATTGATAAACCCAGCATCCCCAGTTCTGTGCCAACAAATATCCCCATCAAATAATTTGGATTCAGAAATCCATTTTTCAGAATCCGGTCCATAATAGGAACGCAACACGTGTTTTCCACTCACCACAATTTCACCAATTTCACCGTTTGAAACCTCTATTTCTGTACCTATTTTCAATATTCGCACATGCGCAACCGCCTCAACTTTCCCAACGTTTAAGCCGTTTTGCTGCAAAACATTTGACGTATTCAACTCCTCCGCAGCAATTAGAGAAATAGGCTCCGCCTCCGTACTTCCATAAACAATGCGGATTTGAGCTTGAGAAAAAGCCTTTACCCAATTCCTCGATGAAACCGGGAAAACAGGCGCGCCTCCACTAAAAATAAATTGAATAGTTTTGGCTTGCACTCCATTCGAAACCATGTATTCACTCATTCGATCAATAAAATATGGAGACGCAATTATTCGATTTACCGCATATTGAGCCATTCGATTTAACACCTTATTTACATCCAATTTAAAAGGTTTTTTTGAGTTCCAAGAAACCAAAACACTGGGGATGCCAAGACCTAAGTTAATTAATAAAACTATGGGTAACACAGGCATATCAACAACATCATCTGTGGTCTGCAGCGTGGTCTGAAGAGCGAGAAACTGTTCGTGTAAAAACGAATGTGTTCTCAGTGCCGCTTTAGGAGTTCCCGTACTACCCGTCGTAAACGTGATTAAAGCAGTTTCACAGTCATCATCTATTTCTTTCAAACTTGTTTTTTCGGGGGATGTTGATTCGTTTTCCAAATGAATAGCATTCCTCGAAGGAGAACCCAGCCTTGAAAAAATGGATTTACCCAATTTCTGACTTGCCTTTTTGCCCAAATTCTTGGAAGAAATCCAAATAGGAATTTTGCGAATATCCCCCACGAAAAACCCCACAAATCGGGCTAATGGAAATCCTATAAAACCCCGACAATCTGCAATTTTACAAGCCAATTTCAATCGATTAATATTCGACCATTCATCCAAAAACACCGCCGTACACCCCATACGAAACAAAGCCAATACACCTACATACAGATCAATACTCATGGGTACAAAAACCAAAACTCGATCTCCTGATTTTAGCCCCGAATGACTCAACTGCTGTTGCGCAGATACTACTCGTTGAAACAATTCACCGAATGTAATTTCACCAACTTTATCAACAATAGCCAGTTGTTCTGGCTTTTGCCTTGCCGCTCTTTCAAAGTGCTCAATGATATTACCGTATTCCAAAAATGAAGGTATTTCGATGGGTTTTATATTGGTCATTTTGAGTAATTATTATTTGTATTCAAACACAATGTATATTTTCATTTCAAAGGTATTTTCTCATTAAAACGTATTCCGATATTACTTCGGCTTGCATAGAAGAAGAGCAATTCAAAGAAACCGCTTTTTCGTGCATAAACGCATGGATAAATTCATTAATCCCCATTTGCTCGGCTTTTTGTTGCAATATTTGAGTCATTACCAACCCCAAACCACTCCAACGAAAACCATCTTTTCGAGCCACCGTTTTTATAATCAATGAGGAAGGGTCATTCATTTGATCCAAGTAGGCGAATACAAATCCCACCAATTCACCGCTATTTTGATCTTCTGCAAACAATATCCAATTGGGGTCCAATCGGTTTTTAATAGCATCATAATTGGCTTTGAATTCCAGCCAATCAATTTCAGTGTAAAATGCATTACTTTTAAATGCCACTAAACTCAATTTGTACACCTTTTCGAGTTCTGCTTCCCAATTCACTAAAACCAAGTTTCGAAACACCAATCCCCCACTTTCTAACTGATTTTTCCGCAACTCAAAACGATCAAATTTCGACTCTCGGACTTGGGTAGAAACGTAACGAGCTTCTACTTGAAACCCCATATTCTTCCATTGATTAAACCATTCAATGTTCATTGGAAGATCCCCCAAAAAATTTCGATTACCCTTTATTTTATACCGATAAGTATCCCAAGTATTACCATTCATTGGTCCAATTACCGATTCAAAGCCTTGTTCTTTGCACCAAAGCAATGCAGATTCCAAAACCTGTTCTCCAAATTTCCCATCATTATCTTTCGATTCACAATGATAATTACCCAGAATAGCCGTTTTTCCCTGCTCAATTTTCGGGTTGATAAAAACGATTACGCTGGCCTTATCGTTGGAAAAGTGAATTTCCTTTTCTTGAATTTTCTTTTCTTTGGGGGATGGTTGTTCAGTTTGGTCAACCACCTTTTCATCTACAACCACTGTTTTGTAAAAATATCCCCAATCTTTCGCTTTCAAACCCTCCATTAATTGTTGCTGCTCCTTCAATCCAAAATCTGTTCGCACTTTAGAACATCTTCGGTCAACCATGAGATTCCAATACACCAAACGTCCCCCAAGATTCAAACCTTTTGTTAAATTCAGGGTGGTATTTTTAAAAATATCGACCGACATATATTCAAATATGTTACTAAGATTCATACCATCAAATGGACCAAAATGTTGAATAGCATCTTCGGCATAACCCAAATGAAGTTTAACCCTTGAAAGCCTAGATTTTATCGTCTCAAAATTTCCTGGTTGTAAATAATGAGGAATCAGGTCATCGAAACTACCTGTTAAATTATATCTTAAAAATGGATTCGTTTGCGCGTAAACTGATGATAATTGACGCTGGGCTTGAGTCAAAATAAATTCAGACACTGTCACATTCACTTCCTTCAAAAATTGAGGATCGCGACCCAATTTGCCCATTACCGTTTTACTAAAGAAAACGCGAAACAAGGTTTTCCAACGCCAACTATTCCATTTCGTTTCAAAAAAATCTTTTTGTTCTTTATCCGTTTTAGGTTGAAACAATTTTTCAATTCGCTTAGATCCATGAATCAACGGAAGCACGTATTTCGAAAAGTATTGAAAATAGCGTTCGAATTTACCCGAGTGAATAATTCCGTTTTCAGCCCATTGTGACAAATTCAATTCAAAAAAATGTCGAGCGTCTTCCGACATTCGAAATTTGATCTTGTCAAAAGTCTGTTTTCGAACCGTAGAGGAATTAAATCCCAAAAACGATAAAACTTCTGGTTGATCTAGCTCTGAAATTGCCGCGATTTTCAATTCAATTAAATACAATTGAACAGGGCTAATATCTACTGCAACCACCAACTCCGGATTAAGCATTAATAAGCTGAAAGTATTATCACCAGCGGATCCAACACTGAGATACCGACTTCCCTGTTTGATAAAAATACCCTCCAAAAGTACGCGAGGATCTTCCCAAACATTCGCATACCGTATAAAACTAAAATCGGCAGTTTTATCTATCATCGCTGGCCAAAATTATTCGAACATTACCTGTACTTCCATCCATTTCCACCCAATCTCCGGTTTTCAAAGTATTCAATAAATGACTAATTCCCACAATACAAGGCTTGCCTAATTCGCGCGAAACAATAGCGCTGTGAGAAAGCAATGATCCTCTTTCAACTAAAATTCCACCAGCATTTGGAAATAACGTTACCCAACCTGGATCTGTAGAAGCCGTAACCAAAATATCTCCGTTTAAATCAGAAACCTCATTAGGATGATATACCACTTGAACTTTTGCCTTTACCACTCCAGGACAGCAACCTATTCCTTTCAAATCGCCAGAAGTCAATTCATTTTCAATAACCGCATCGAAGATATTGGCATGATAAACCATTCCATAGGTTCGAATTCTTTCAGCCGTATTTAATTTTTCATAGGATGAAAAGGTTCGTTTTCTCAATTCTATTAATTGCGTTAATTCAGGAGTAATGGAAGTACCTTTTATATAGTCAAAAATTTCCTGCTGAGTCAGATAAAAAATATCTCTGGGGTGCATGATGATTCCTTCCCCAAAAAACACATCCCCCAATGCCAAAAACATCTCTCGCACCTTACCAAAACCTCGAGTTCGTTCAAAACGCAAATTCTCACGTGCACTCACTAAAATTCGCGTCTTTCTTAATACAAAATTGAATATCCAGCGCTTCAAAGGTGTTGACGAAAGCTTTTGATTCACTTGCTCTTCAGCTATTTTGCGCAAATCTATTGATTGACTATGAATGGGTTCTTGACGGACATACATTTGAAGCAATCGCACCAGCATCAGCGGATCCTGTTTATAGGTGATGGTTTCCAATTTTAACTCACCAACACTGCGATCTCCAAAATCATTTATGTATTTTTCCATTAACACATGAATCGTTGAATACTCTTTCTGAATCAACGCCCATAACATTTCAGGCGCGTTTGAATGGTCTTCAAATTGCTCCTTCAACTCACGCAATTGAATAACCTTTGAACGCATTTCTTGCATACGCTTTATAGGTTCTGTCGAAATAATATCATCCGCACCACTCAATAAATCATTGTGTATTCCCGATGGCAAATCATATTTATCCACCAATTTTTGCAACACCCCAAAATAAATCATGGCATAAAAATCATTGACCAAGGGTGCTTTCCATTTTTTGAGTAAAGTTTGTTCAAAGGTCAAATACAACTCCATAATTTCCCAGGCAGATTTACTTGAAAAATCGATGGTGTTAAATTCGTCTAAAACTCCTTGAAAATCACGCTGGAAATCTCGTCGCATTTTAGGCAAAGTGCGCAAATTCTTCCACATGGATCGAATCATAACCAGAACCCGTAAACGTTCAGTCCATTTTGCTCTTTGGGGGATATTCTTCAATTCAAATCGCTCCTTAACGCCCATCATTTTCTCCATGAACTCAGCATTCAAATGATAGCCAGGCAATAACGCTAGCGCTTTGTACCATGAAAGGAGATTATAGTAAACTCGGCCATTGATAAGACCTAGCATATTTTCAAAAACCCCATGATTATCAATTAAATCTTTTTCACTTACACCCAGAAGCCTGCACAACTGAATATAAACGGATTCATACATTTTAATGATGAAACTAAACGTTAGTGGGGTTGTAACACCAGGGTAAGACTCAATGATATTACTATTATCCCATAAAATCATTTCACCCGTTGGATCAACAATTCGATTCAATGCCGTTACCGGTCTTGTCTGTAACAAATAAAATCGATTATCAAAATAGGCGAATTCAATATCCTGAGGACGCTTGAAATGCAATTTTAGCTTCTGCAATACCTCAGCAATTTCTTGAATTTGATCATTCGACAAAGACGATGCTATTTGGAGTTGAGGTGCTACATCTACCATTTCGACACCGTTCATAGTCTTAACCATTTTTTTGTTTTTGGGGGATATTCGAGAATCAATATTCCCACCTTTTATAACAAAGGTATCTGCGTCCAATTCTCCACTGACTAAGCCTTCCCCCAATCCATACAAGGAAGAAATTACGAACTCATCGCGTCGACCACTAACTGGGTTCATTCCAAATGCAACTCCCGAAATTTCCGAGTCAACCATTTTTTGAACAATTATAGCCATTCGATCGGGTTGACTCAAGCCATGTTCCTGACAATATGCTTCAATATGGGGCGATTTCAATGAATTCCAAACTCGACAAATCGAAGCATTGATATATTCGCGGTGAACAAATAATTCCGTTTTAAATTGTCCCGCAAAACTAAATTGAGCTCCATCTTCTTGCAGCGCAGATGATCTTACCGAAAACCATTCCGCATTTCCAAAATACTCAGATAAATCATTATCCGATAAAAACAACTCCTGTCCCTTTTGAAATGCCTCAAATAACCCAATCGCTGAAAGCACAACGAAATCTGGAACCACGAAATCATGTTTCATCAATTCCATCAAATTCAATCCTTTGCCACCTAAACAGTCAATGGTGAATTGCTCTTGCTTTGAAGATTTCCCAGAAATCAATGTCCTAACTAAAGATTTTTCAACAGTCGATGTACTCATTACTTATTTATTAAAATACAGACATAATGAATTGGCAATGCACACATTATACCCACTGAATAATGGTTAAAATACCGCCCAATGTAAGATACATTAGTATTGTCCATAATCCACTGGCTATTTCAATTCCTTTTGCGGTTTTGGGGGATGGTTTCCTGTAGTGAAGCCATGCTGCTAATAATGTACAACAGAAATAAGCAACCAAGGCGATTTTGATTTTAAGGGAAAATCCCGCAAAGTCAGCGGCCAACAAGGCAAAAATCAAAGTAGCAATTAAAACAACTATCCACAATAACAACGATTTCACCTGACCCAATAAAAACGAATAGGTTTCTACGCCCGGCTTTTCGTCTTTTGGATCTCTTATTTTACGTCCTACTTCCAAAACAATTCCATTTAAGAAGGAGACACCGAAAAAATACAACAATCCAAAAGGAGCAGGAGTACCAGATAATTTCCAATCAAAACCGCTGGCATATATGTCAACTAAAGGTATAATTAACATGTGTGAAGTAACATACCAAAAGGGTCGTTTTTTCAACCAATCTTTTACGAAAAACTCTTTCCCCATTAACAATAAATAGCCAATTACAACGAAATACAAGCTTAACATTTGAGGGAAAGTGAGTGCCGTTACTATTATTTGAAATGCGAAAACAATCCAAGCAACATTTCTTAATTCTTTTAATGCAATCAAACCGCGTGGCACGGGCAACTCTTTTCGGAATTGTGCATCATCTTCTGCATCCTTATGCTCATCGAAAACCCTTAAAAGGAAAAATAATGTAATTGTATTAAAAACCGCCACCAGATATTTATCCCAATCAATAAATCCCGAAAGATTTTGACTCAAGCGACTGTATCCGATAGCACTAAAGCTGAAGGCGGAAATTAAAATTCCATGTGAATGTAAGGGAAATCGTTCGTTTAAATACAGCCAAAATCTTTTATAAAATGGCCAATGATTTTGTTCGTTTAGTAAATCAATTGATAGGGTGTTTCTCATTTAATTTAGGAATTAACGGAAACACGAAGCTAATCATATGTATTCAGCCAAAAAAAATGAAATCTGCAAATTTGATTTTCAATTTTACGGAAAAACCCAAAAAATAAAATTTGAGGTATTGAAAAATTCTATTGGGGCAATCGCTTTTACATCTTTAGGTTGATGGGTAATTATTATTGTTCGAATGCTTCGTAATTGAGAATAAGTTTATACACCATTTCCTCTGGCTGACCATTGCCAGGAGCAAATTTTGCGTTTTTAACCACATAAAAAACGGCAACGGTACACTCTCCATATTTAGTTGCCACGGATTGAGTTCTATTTTTGAGGTGACCCGGTGAATTATTATACTTTTGATTGAGTTTGTCGCTTAATACATACCGTTCAGTTACTCCCGTTGAGACCCATTTAATTGCAGTTTGCGGATTCAACGTTTTGATTTGATCCGGTTTCAGCTCAGGCAAACTTTCTCTTAAATAAACGGTATTCTCCGAAATTTTTGCTCCATTATGTCCTTCAGCAGTAAATACACGTGGAAAGTCAGCATGCGTTTTTTCGGTATTTGCAACGATCATTTCGACCATTCGCATGCAGCGTTCCATACAATAATCGTCGAGCGCTTTTTTCTCTTCAAGTTCAACAACACCGGCAGATTTTCGGGTAACATTTAATACTCTTTGATAATCTCTAAGCTCGGTTTTAAAAACAATAATTTCTGGCTTTGAAGCACGCAAAGGCTGAAGTATCACTTGAGATATTAACTGAGAAAAGCTAAAAAGAAATGATAAGAAAAGAATAACAATTTTCATAGAAATGCCTCAAAAATAACAAGATAGACCCATAAATGTTGTAACAAACCGTAATATTTCGTTTATCGCTCCGCAAAAATGCTGTTAAACATGAGATTTAGTGGCATTTTTGTTTTTCTTTTTAGACTAAGAAATCTCATTTAAATGAATGTGACCATTATTTGTGAATGTAGCTACGAAATTGGATTAGGGCATTTCAAACGCGCTACTACTTTTTTAGAACAAACTGCAAAAATGGGAATATCGAAAAATATAGAATTGATTAGCTTTGGTAATTACCATCCTTCTGATTGCAATTTCAACAAAGAACTTAGGATTGAATATAACCATTTCAACAGCTTTATTGAATCTGTAAATTTTGTAAATGATACTTATGTGTTTCTTCAGAAATCAATTAAAGACAATCATTATTTAGTTCTTGATATCAATATTAATTCCTCAGAAGATCGATTTAACGAATTAGAAAACTTAAGAAATACTTTTACTACCATTGGATTTTACAGTCAGGTAAACTATTACAGTTCACTCCCATTTGACTACCATATTAATCCAAATTATTTTTTAGATACACTAAAAATAGAAGCTACAAATAACACAACTAATACCTATTTATTTGGAACAAAATATAGATTATTTACAAATGATTTTATAGATGTTCTGAACCAATTTAAAAATGATTGTGTCCCATCCAATTCCGTTTCAAAATTTAAATTTCCTTCAACTCAAATTTTGATTATCGCCGGCAATACAGATCCGTTAAACAGAATTGAAACTATAAATACTCTTTTATTAAAATTAAAGTCGATTGACCTTTGCAATTTTCACATAGTCATCCCTCAAAGAAACAAAACACGTAAAAATGAAGAGTTTTACTTTTCATCGAGCAATGATGTCGTTTCGGATTTCCAATCGATTACCCCATCCTCTGCTCAAATTACCCCATCCTCTTCTAAAGAAGTATATAAATTCAATTATTATTTTAATACCACGCAAAAAGAACTGTTAAAGTTGTACCCTATTTTGGACGGTGCAATAACTGCAGTTGGTGGAACTTTTTGGGAACTTAAACAGTTTGAAATACCTTGTTTATTGATTCCAGGTTCAGAGTCAGAATCGAAAATGGCCGAATGGCTCAATGAATTAGAAATTTCTACTCTTTTATTAAAATATGACCAAGAATTCGATTCTTCTACTCATACTAAAATAGAAGATTTTCTATTTAACTTGACATCTGTCAAAAACAATACCATGACAACAAAAGATCCAAACATTTTGAGCACTTCTGTTGCTAATAATGATTTAGGAACAAATCGTATCTGGGCACAAATTTTGCAACATTCGTTTTCTTTACCTGTACCTAAACTATGAACAATTCAAATCGTCAGCCAGTATATATTATTGCAGAATTATCGGCAAACCACGCGAACAGCCTTGAGATTGCTTTACAAACTGTACACGCTGCTGCGGAAGCAGGTGCAAATGCTATTAAAGTTCAAACGTTTACAGCATCAAGCTTAACTCTGCCGCCAGATTTACCCGGATTTGGTCCAAGAGAATATGGTACTTGGAAAGGTTTCTCATCTTGGGATTTATACTCGCAAGCATCCATGCCATATGAATGGCATTTACCAATTAAAATGGAAGCTGAAACATTGGGAATTGATTTCTTTTCGACCGTGTTTGACTTAGAAGGAGTGGATTTCTTGGAGCAACTGAATGTTTCAAAATACAAAATATCATCGTTTGAAATAACAGATATCCCCCTGATCAAAAAAGTGGCTAAAACAGGAAAACCCATGATCATTTCCACTGGCTTAGCAACTCTAACCGATATTCAACTATGTGTTGATACAATTCGCAATGAAGGAAATGAACAAATTTGTTTATTAAAGTGTACTTCAGAATACCCAGCGCCTGCTGAAAAAATGAATCTATTAGGCATTGAGGAATTAAAATCAAAATTCAATACCCACGTTGGGCTATCAGACCACAGTAAATCACTAATTATACCTGCGGTTTCAGTAGGGTTAGGAGCAACGGTTATTGAACGGCATATTATGCTACATTCAGAAATAAACAGTGTTGACAACGTATTTTCAACCATTCCATCCGATTTCAAAAAAATGGTTATCAATATTCGTGAAGCCGAACTAGCGTTGGGAAATAGTAATTTTTCTATTTCTATTGGGGATTCACAGCGCAGAAAGCATATTTTTGCAACTGAAGATATCCTTCAAGGTCAGAAGTTTAGTCCGAGCAATATTAAATCATTGAGAGCTTCTGGTTTTATTGAACCTATTCATTATGAAACAATCATTGATAAAATCGCAAGGTTAAATATCCCCAAAGGTACACCGATCCAAGAATCTCACTTTATTTCTTAATTACTCAAATAATTCTCGTGCAAAACATCAATCAAACTGCTATTAATTTTTGCCCAACTGGCATGGTTCCTACCAAGGAATCCACTCCACATGTACCGATTTCTGTTTCTGAAATAGTTGAAGAAGTGCATCAAGCATTTGAATTAGGAATTACAATAGCACATTTACACGCCAGAGATGAAAATGGTTTACCCACTCATCTGAAATCTGTCAATCAAAAAATATTTGAAGGAGTAAAGAAGTATTGTCCCTCATTAATCATTTGCGCTAGCAGCAGTGGACGCTTGGTACAGGACTTTGAATCTCGAAGTGAAGTAATAGAATTAAAACCCGATATGTGTTCATTAACTCTGTCTTCACTCAATTTTATGCATAGTGCTTCAGTTAATAGTCCTGATATCATTCTTCAGCTTCTTGAAAAAATGAATCATTTTAACGTGGTTCCTGAACTCGAATGTTTTGATTTAGGAATGATCAATTATGGGAATTATTTAATAGAAAAAGGTCTAATAAAAGGTTTAAAATATTGGAATTTGTTATTCGGGAATATTGCTGGAATGCAGGCTGATTTGGGAACCTTTGCCAACGCGATTTCGCAGATCAAACAAGATGATAAAACGTACATTTCATTTGCAGGACTTGGAAATCATCAGTTTAAATCCAATCAAATTGCTATAATAAATAATTTTGGAATCAGAATTGGATTGGAGGATAACATTTGGTTTAGTAAAGAAAAGAACCAATTAGCAACAAATATTCAATTATTAGAAAGAGTTCACCATTTACTCGAAATCAATGAGAAATCCGTTTTTTCATCCGAGGACTTCAGAGCGATTTATTTTAAATAACTCAAATTGAATGCTATGACACAAACTGAAATAATTTTATTGGGTTATAGCCCTAACATGATTTCCATGATTTCTGATAATTTGTCGAGCCGTGGTTATAATAAAACACTTTGGGTGGTCAACAATGAATTAAAAGAAATTACTAATTCCGACGAAATTTGGCATCCACAAATTGTTGTAAAACAGATCGATGAAAACGATCCCAAAAAAATATTTGAACTCATTAACAAACATGACTACTCTGCATTTTTAGGAGTTTATAAATCCAATTCCAAGCTTGCAGTTTACAGTTTATTTGAAAAAATATTAAAGTCGTCGCCAAATCTGATCCATAGGAACACCGAAATCTCACTTTCTACCAAATTAGGTATTGGCAACATGATAAATACAGGTGTTGTAATTGCTGGAAATAGTACTATCGGAAATTATTGCAGTATAAACAGAAACAGCAGTATTGGTCACCATACCAAAATCGGTGACTTTTGTACCATTAATCCAAATGCCACTATTTGTGGTGGAATTACATTGGAAAAAAACGTAACAATTGGTGCGAGTGCAACCGTAATTGATGGCTTAACTGTTGGAGAAAATAGTGTGATTGGTGCAGGAAGTGTTATAGTTAATAACATTCCCGCGAACTCATTGGTAATGGGTGTTCCAGGTAAAATAATTCGAAGTATTTAGAACGAAATTTTAGTTTTTAAAACGTTGGGCACTTTGAACTACCTCTAGGGGCTGGCCTACGAATGGGTGTTCCATTCAATTTCATTCGAGCAAATCTTGTTGGTAAAGTATAAACTAACTGTAATTCGGTTAAATGGTCGCCCATTACTCCTAGTAATTTCCCATCAAAGTTATCGTCTAGGTTATATACGAAACGATATCTTAGTTCTAGACGATCATGGTAACGGTATTTTTTTAAACCAATGCTTCCCAAAGCAACAAGTGCCGTATTTTGAACCATAGAAACAGACTGATCACCCACCCATTTACCTTCGGTGGTGTAACTATTCCATAATACAAATGCGCCACCTCCTACTTTAATAAACGGCCATTTTTTCAATTTAAAAATCAGCTGACTTCCAACTTGAATACTGGTTCCAGAAACTCGTGCTTCTAAATACTTTTTAAAATCTGGAATTGTGGAATTTTTATTATCTCCCATGTAACCCTGTATATGTGAGTTGATCTCCCACTGCACATAATCGCCCATTTGTAAACCACCAAGTAACGAAACTGCTGGTCTACTGCTGAAACTCACAGGCACCATTAATAAATAATCATGATAACCAATTTCACCATTGTATCTACCCACACCAACACCGCCGCCGATATAAGTGGAAACCTGTCCATTTACTCGTGGTGTCAACAAGGAAGAAACAGCGAGAATAAAGACAAGTATTTTGTTCATAACCAAATTTTTAGAGCAAATAAAAAATATAATATTTCTCTACTACAAAACTAATGCCAAAGTTGAAGATACATTCACTCCTTCGCAAAGTCTTTGGCACTACTCACAAAAAAAAGGAATAAATTACTTGCCCATGTGATTATTTGAATATTACAATATCAGTATATAAATATTATACTTATTCAATTGAAAAAAAGAGAGATTCTTGTTTGTAAAATCCCCAATCTAACCATTTTTCAATCCCTTTTTATATGGGATTTAAAGTTTCGCCCGAACCAAATTAGAAAGCCCGATAATGGTAAAAAAGCAATCATCAAACTAAAAAGAGCCATTATTACTTTACCACCAAAACCAAAAATTGCCCCGGTATGAATATCATAATTCCAGAGTATCATTTTTTCAGCAAATGTTCTTGTTTTTCTATCTCCATATACTGCTTTTACGGACTGTTCGCCCAATGTTTCAGGATTGATAAAGCGATAATCGGCTCCTCCATATGTAATAACAGATGGATTTAAACTCACTTCCCAACATTTTTTTATCTCTTTTTGCGGATGTATTTCCAAGATTGAATAATCCAGTTTTGAGATTTCAATAGCATTGTGTAATTCAAAATTTGAATTATTATTAACATCCTGTACAATTGAATTTAACTGTCCATACTTAAATCTATATCGCAAATAAATTTGATCAATAATTGGCAATCGAGAAATTGTTAAATCAACATTTTTTTTAACCGCATGAATCTTTCTGTTATCTGAGTAGTGATTCTTAGCTGAATTGGAGAATTTAATATCCTTTTCTGCATTGTAACTGTCTTTAATTTCTGGTTCGCTATAAAAAACATCGTGTTTTCCACCTAATATTTTATAATAACCCGCAGCCCACCAATTAAAACCGTAAAACAATCCCGTAATTGAAAACACTATTGCGCTAAAAAATGCATAAACCCCAAATAATCCGTGTAAATCGAAATTTTTTCTGCGCCACCTAGTTTTTTCATTCCATTTTAGAATCAGCTTGTTTTTCCAATTCTTAAGTAAATTCCATGTTTTCGGAATCCACAATTTCATCCCAAAAAATATCAATATAAAAAATATCAATATATTGGATGCCACGACAAACCTACCAACTTCAGTTGGTAACCAAAGATATAAATGACCTCTAAGCACCCAAGCAAAAAAACCAGTTAGCATGTTATGAACCTGTAAAATTTCACCCGAAATAGGATTAATAAATACTTTATAATAATATGTACTATCGGTATCTGAATGATAAAAAATAACTTCTGCAGCCCGCTGTAGATACTTGCCACTTTGGGTTCTATTGCTAGTATCCCATCTGACATATTTCACAGAGTGAACCTCATGGTTTGGTAATTTAGTTTTTGCAATTCTAATAAGATTTGAAGGCAACAAATTTGTTTCATTTTTATGAGCTTTATAAAAACGGAAATCCTGAGAAAGCTCTTGGATTTCTTGCTCGAAAGCGTACAAAAACCCTGTTATTCCCACGATAAATACAACAAACCCGGAAACAAGTCCGAGTTTGCTGTGTATCCATCTATGAATTTTTCGATTTGAAGTTTTAATCATTCCAATTTGATTGAATATTTTTTAATTGATTGGAATTAAAATCGAACATTCACTGCAATAGAGATTGCTCTTAATCTTTGGGGGGTAATCGTAGACCAACCCGTATAATATTTAGAATTTAACAAATTATCACCTTTCAAAACCATGGAATACCCCTTGCCGTGATAAGAAATAGCCGCATTCAGCACCAAATAGGATGGGAGTTCATATGTTCCTATATTGCTTCTGTTTAACGTTTTATGACCGCTCGCATAGTTACCACCAAATCCTACACCCCAATTTTGCAATTTGCCGTTAACTGGATTGTATTGAATCCATAAATTACCCATTTGAGAAGGGCCCGCGCTTTCAGGACGCATATTTAAATATCCCGAAAATGAATCATCATTGGTTACTTCAGCATTATTTATACTATATCCTGCAACGATATTTATATCCTCAGTTATTTTTCCGGCCAGACTCAACTCAAATCCATTACTATTGATAGATCCACCTTGAATACTACTGTTTTGATTGTTAGGATCAGGCATAACTACATTGGTCACATCAATATTATAGTAGCTTAATGTTGCCGATAATCGTTTATTCAATAAACTCGATTTTACACCAAACTCTAATTGGTTTGCTTGTTCTGGATCAAATATTTTCAACCGAGGATTGCTCCCATCTGCATTTGCAACTATAGCTGGATCTACCTGAGTATATCCATTTAAATAATTACCGAAAATAGAAACGCGATCAATTATAGGTTGATATACAAATCCTAAACGAGGCGATAATGCCAATTGGTTGAATCTTTCTGTCGACCAAATCGTTGGCTGACCACTAAATTGGTCCAAACGAAGTGAAGCCATTAACGATAAACTTGGCATGAATTTAATCACATCAGAAATATATGCACTGCTAATTTGTGTTTTGACACCTGTAATAGAAGGATTCAGACTATTTACTAACTGATCAACATAACCAGCGCTTAATATTCCACTGTCAGTACCTTTAACTACATTCACTTTGCCATTGGCCACCCAAGCATAGCCATAATTGTTAACTTCTCTATTGAAATAATCCAAACCAATCAAAAGTTTATTTTTCATATTTCCGATATTGAATTCTCCATTAAAATTCTGCTGAATACTAACCGATTGTGTTTCACCAGCAGCTTTACTAATAAATCGGGTAAAATCGCCACCATTACTACCATCCCATAGATACTGATAATACCCTTTACTGCCCGTAAATGAACTAGAAACGATGGTTTGAGATTTCCAAGTTTTCGATATACGATAATTCGCACGACCCTGTAACATAGAATATGCATTTTTAATACTTAAATCGTTGGATGTATAACTTCGCAAATATTGATTATCAAAATCTGCAATTTTCTCACTCTTGAAACTCAATGGTGCATATCGATTAAAGAAAATCATTGGTGCATTTGCCGCTTCCGATTCTTTAAATTCTGCATTAAAATATATACTTAACCGTTTACTAGCTTTGAATAATACAGTCGGAGCTAAGAAGTTAGATTTTTGGAATCCGGCATCCTGAAAAGACCCTTGACGATGTGTACTTGCGTTCATTCTAAAGAATAATTTATTTGATAATGGTACATTCACATCCACCGTATATCTCTGCAAACCAAAACTACCCAGAACCACACCAACATCCCCCGAAAAATGTTCAAAAGCTTGTTTTGTGTTTACATTTATTAAACCTCCATACGACACAACAGCGCCTCCGTATAAAGCTCCATTTGGACCTTTAATTACATCTACGCTTTCAATATTTGCAGGATCAATGGATCCATTATTTAAACTGGGCATTCCATTTAAAAGTGTTGGCTGAACAGAAAATCCACGCATCGAATAATATTCGGCACCATCGCCTGATCGACCTGTCGACTCCCATAAACGGGTAACACCAGTAGCATTTTTCAACGCATCATTTAGGTTCGTTACAACTTGATCCGCAATTACCTTTTTGGAAATGGAGTTGTAAACTTGAGGATTTTCTAAATCACTCAATGTCATTTTACCCACTGAATAACTTGAATCTGACTTGTACAAATTCGATTGGGTAAGGATATCCACAGTATTGAGTCTAATTGTATCTAAATCAACTTGTGATTGAACCTTTGAAATACCCAAAACGGCAATAAATAGAATTTTTATTTTTTGTATCATAATTAATTGGCAAAATTATTGGCGCAATTAATTCTATAGTTTGGCAATCGGTAAATCGCTCACACACATTGGGAAAATCGACTACTCTTCTTGACGTAATCCTTGGGGTGTATATCCAAAATACTGTTTAAATGATGTTGTAAATGAAGTCGGATTTATATATCCCACTTCATAAGCAATATTTGAAATAGTCAAATCTGTAGATTTTACCAACTGATGAGCGAGCTCCATCCTCAACGATTGAACCGAGCTATAAATAGTTTTCCCATAGATTTCTTTGAACCCTTTCTTCAGATAACATTGATTAATTCCCACTTCCTTGGCAATTTGAGGAATCGTAATACTTTCTTTAAAATGTTGGTGAATGAAATTCATCGCATCTCGAATTTTATCGGAAGAATCCGTTTTTTCTAAAAAACTACATGCATCACAAAGAGGGGGCAATCGTTCTGAAACCTCGATACATTCTACCAACAATTTCAAAGCAGCAGACTCCAGAAACATCCTATCTTTTATTGCCATTCCCAAAGAATATTCACTGTTTATTTTTTTACAAAGAGTCAACATTTGGAACAATAGGGATTGTGATTCACACGAAACAAATAATGTTTTATAAAATTGATCTTTAAGTTTTTGGGGGATGAAAGACGAGGTTGAATCATTCGGGTGTTTTACATTTTCATTCTTCTCTGAAACACCATTGTTGATTGAATATTCGCATTTATCAGTGTAAACATTCGTAAATTGAGAAAAATAATCCGACTTAAACAGCAGATGAATTTGATGAGAGTACCCTTCCAAATCGAATAAAAAATTATTCGAACTTAACCGAAAAATTATTTCCAAAACACCCTCCCGATCACTTATAATATAGGAAGTCGAGTTCGTATGGAATCTATATAGTACATGACCTTCTCCCGATAAAATATCGTTCTCCAACGGTTTTAAAAATTGAGTATTAGTATGGACATCAACCTGATCCTTCATTGAATAAAGTTCAATGACTAAGTTTTCACTCACTCCTATTCGACCCATAGATTTGCAAACTTACATATTTTTATTTTTAATTATACTAATTACAAATAATACGCTTATAGTGATGTTTTACAATCATTTAAATTAGTTATCTATCAGTTTAATTAACAAAAATCACAGATTATAGGCCATTTATATGCATCACTAGTTCAATAAGTACGCAAAATCACTTTCAAAGTGGCCCGTTTTTTGTTACTTTGTAAATAAAAGAATATGATAAATCACATTGGTATCCCACAAGAAAGCGCAAATTTACTTATTGAAAAATTGAATGTTTTACTTGCAAACACTCAAATATTCTATATGAATGTACGTGGTATGCATTGGAATATTAAAGGTGAAAAATTCTTTGAACTACACTTAAAATTCGAAGAATTATACAATGATTTGAACTTAAAAGTAGATGAAGTGGCAGAGCGAATTCTTACTCTTGGAGGAACACCGTTGCACAGTTACTCAGATTATTATAAAATTGCAAAAATCATTGAATCAAAACATTTGGATTCATCTTCTACTTGCTTGCCGAATATTCTTAATTCATTTGAGATTTTGCTAATCTTAGAACGCGAAATTTTGCAGCTAGCTAACGAAGCAAATGATGAGGGCAGTAGTGCGTTAATGAGTGATTACATCCGTCAACAAGAAAAAATGGTTTGGATGTACCGAGCGTACAATTCTTAATTGTTGTTACATATCCCGATGAGCGCGAAGCACTCGATATCTACATCTACATTTTTCGGAAAATGTATTTATTTTTTTGGAATTCGAGAATCACTTGGTCTATAGAATTCTGTGATTTAGGTTTAGCAACTGGTTTGGTTTAAACAGATAATGAAACTGCAATAACAAAAAAAGTGGGAGCGATGTATTTATGCATGCTGAAAATTATTATTTGTAAAAAATCATGTAAATAATGCGTTAAAAACGTAGATATGTTCCCAACGGTAACGCCTTACCAAACCGATCCTGAAGAAACAGCTCGCCGCTTTCGAACTGTTTTACATGTGGGAAGTGAGCTCGGACTAAATTTTGAGTTATCAACGCAGAAAATCCCAATGAATATAAATTAATTACAAAAAAACCATTGGGGGCCAAAATTTCAGAGCACATTTTCAACAGATCATTTATCTGCTTTTCCAGAACCCATTTTTCTCCATCCGGGCCTCTGCCATAAGCAGGAGGATCCAATATAATACCATCATATTTTTTTCCTCTTTTTACTTCGCGTTGAACAAATTTAAATGCATCCTCTACTACCCATCTGATTCCATCAAGACCGGAGGTTTCTTGATTCTCGCGACTCCAAGTTACCACTTGCTTAACACTATCAACATGGGTTACATCTGCGCCTGCTTGACGAGCGGCCAAAGAAGCACCACCGGTGTATGCAAAAAGATTCAACACACGAATTACAGACTCTTCACCTTGTGAGCGCGATAAATTTTCAGCAGCACTGGATTTAGATCTTTGTATCTTTATTTCATTTATTCGCTTGGCAATGAAATCCCAATTATTTGCTTGTTCCGGAAAAATCCCAACATGCTTGAATGATGTCATCGCCAGGCGCATTTTGAAATCCAAATTCTCCGATTTATAACGCACGATCCAACGATCAGGCACCCCTTTTTTCACAATCCAATTTCCTGCGTCGGCATCACCTCTTTCGGCGTTTTTTCTAAAAAACGAGGCGTGTGCTTCTCGTTCCCAGTCCGAATCTCTTAAGTTTTTTTGCCAAACAGCTTGTGGCTCAGGACGTCTTAAGATCCACTTTCCAAATCGCTCTAATTTTTCAAAATTGCCTGAATCGATTAATTCATAATCAGGCAGATTTAAAGGCTTGGTAACTAAGATTTGAAATTCAGCTGGTTGTGACATCATAAAATAGGTATTCACAAAGGTAAGCACAGAAACAAAAAGGTAAGCACAGAAATAGATTTACAGTGAAATCTAACCAAAATGGGAACTTCCACAACCAATGCAACTTAATGCTACAACTCATATTTAGGAAAAATCCGTAAACTTTGTTGAGGATTTTGCATTTTTCCGTAAATAAATTATCCTCTTGCTTTTTGTATTTAAAAACTAGAGTATAAATTGCCCCTTTATGAAAAAAAATTATCGTTTTCTATTCATTGCATTAGCTTTTTTACTAGCAGGTAGCTTTATCTTAACTGCATGCAGCTCAGACAAGAAAAATCAAACTATCACATTAAAAAATGTTGAATTCACACTAGAAGGGCCTTTGTATTCTGGTTCCAACCCTGCCCAATTAACTTATCAAGTAGATTTAAAAACCTTAATGGGCGATCAATTTGTTGAAGGCGCTTCCATTCATTCAGCTTCGTTGGCATCAGCAAGAATTATTTCTAATGATTCTGCTGGGAATTTTGATTTAATCAATTCGTTCGTTTTAAGTTTAGCATCAGATAACAAAGACGTTAAAATGCAAGAATTGGCTCTATTGAATCCTGTTCCAGCTTCTTCAAAAACTGCCGACTTAAAACCATCAGCTGAAGCAAAGGCAGACGATTTCTTCAAAGAAAAGCAATTTTACATCGTACTTGATGCTGATCTTAAAGAAGATATTGAAGCCAACATGAGTTTCAAAGCAGATTTGACTTTCAATGTTGACTACAAGTAATAACGCAAATTATTTTACATTTAATATTACAAACCGTTTCAACAATAAAAAATTATTTAACTATTTATAATTCAAAATATTACATTATGAAAAAATCAATATTCTTTAGCATGTTGGTGGCACTTTCCACCCTTTTAACTTCATTCGTTAACCAAGACGCCGCAGGCGATCGTTTAATCGGTGTTTGGGAACCCAGCAATGGCCGTGCCCGTGTAAAAGTTGAGAAAATTGGTTCCAAATACTACGGTAAAATTGTATGGTTGAAAGAACCGATTGATCCTGCTACAAAACAGCCTAAAACAGACAAAAACAACCCAGATCCAGCACTTCAAAATGTTCCATTAAAAGGGTATAGAAACCTTAAAGACTTTGTTTACGCAGGAAATAATGAGTGGAACGAAGGAACTATTTATGATCCTTTGAACGGAAGCACCTACAGCTGCACAATCAAAATGACCGATAAAAACACTCTTGAAATTAGAGGTTATATCGGAGTTTCTGCCTTAGGAAGAACTGATATTTGGAAACGTCTTGAGGTTAAGGCTAAAAAATAAACATCCATGAACTTGTATAATAAATGTGCCAGCAATCCGTTGCTGGCTGTTTTTTCTTTAATCGTTTTCGGGGGATATTCACCCGTTGCGTTTTCACAAACGGATTCCGCAAAAACATCCCCAGAAACCCAACAAGAAGAGGACTTTTCTCAATACGATGACGTTGGATTTGCTGAAAGTGGAGCTAAACGCTACTGCTCTCCCAAAATTGAAGGATTAAGTCCCCAAAAACTCATAGGTTTGGGTTTTGACTTCCAAGGGCCGTATAAAATGAATTTGGACACGTTCAACACTGCTTCTGGTCAAGGAGATGCCTATGAATACGGTGTTAAAAATTCAAGTGGACTTCGATTCAATTGCAATATTCCGGTAATTTCTAAAACCAATATTGTGTGGCAAATGGGAGCAAATTACTGGGAAACTGGGTATAATATAGAAGAACCGATTACAAACGGGAACTATGTTCCCAATCCTGTGGCTACAGAATTATCCAAAAACGGCCTGAGAACCATGGGTTTGAACACCACAATTTTCAAACCATTGAATGAAACCAATTTTATCTTGTTTCAAGGTTCAGCCGATTTAAGTGGTGACTATAACTGGAATTTAATGCCTGCAAAATATCTCAAATATTCAGCGGCTTTGGTTTTCGGAAAACGTCCCTCGGAAAGAAAACAATGGGGAGTGGGTTTGGCGAGAACTTACCGCGTTGGTGAATTAAATTACATTCCCATCTTTATGTATAATTCAACAGATGCGCAAAATAAGTGGGGATCTGAAATTCTATTTCCCGCCCGTGCTCATGTGCGTAGAACCATTAATCCCCGTAACATGATTTTTGCAGGTTATGAACTTGAGGGACAATCATATAGACTTTACAGAAACGCGACATACAGACCTGAAGATTTAGAAATCCGACGTGGTGAGATTCGTTTAAGAATGGTTTACGAATGTTCCTTGAAAGATTTTATCTGGCTATCGGTGCAAGCAGGTTACAGAATTAACTATCGTTACGATGTTGATAGATTGGAAAATGGAAATGAAATATATCGAGCATTCGGTTTGCTATCTAAAGAACCTTATGTAATGAGCAACAGCCTTACCAATCCATTGTATTTCAACATAAGCATAAATTTAGTTAGCCCATAATTCTAGAATTCAGTTAGGTTACATTTAATTTAACATAGAAATTTTATCAGAAACATATATTTTATTGATTCAATTCCCTTTAAAATTAGATAGAGCAAAACACTAAAGTTAAATTTCTCAACAATTACTATTTTCAATAACTACCGTCATCGTTTTGTAATGTTGGCGGTATTTTTTTTAATTACAAAAAACCGATTAAACTTACTTCGTAATTTGCAAGTCTATATACAAATGATTGCTTCTAAATTACTTCGACCTAAAATATCTTACTACATCTATATTTTCTTGTTCATTATCTCCACGCTGATACCATTTAAAAGCAATGCTCAAAACATTTGCTATCCGTTCATTCAAAGAAAGTACATCAATTGGAATGAAATCGTTTCAGGAACGCGTCAATTTCAATCGTTAAATACCCGAGCAATTAGTAATCATGAAAAATTCGCTTGGTTGGGTGCCTACGGGAACATAACTGGGGGAAATCATTCTGACGCCTTATTGGTTCAATACAACGACACCGGAAAATTTCTACGAGCAATACGATTTGGAACTCTGGGAACTAACAACAACGATCAACTCTTCGATTTACAAACCACCCCAACAGGCGGTGTTGTTGTAGTTGGTTCAACAACAGGTGTTAGTCTCAGCGGCGCGAGTTTGGGTTTCATAAGTTATTTTAGCGGAAATGGAAAATTAAAATGGACCAAAACAACCCCTTCCTATTCGCGGACAGGAAATGCCAACTCTGATATTTATAATTCTGTTTATGTATTCAATTCGAATACCTTTTTAGCTGTTGGAGAAGGCAGTCAATATTCTGGAAAACGGAATATTCTTATTACTCAATTTGACAGTACTGGATCCATTGCATGGTCTAAAAATATCGACTTAAACAATAATGAACATCACGCACTTGGCGCTTCTCGATATGGAAATGAATGGGTTATAACGGGTTGGTGCCGCAGCACGCAAACCTATCCTTTCGCCATTTTTATTTCGAATTCTGGAAGTATTCGTCAGATTTGGAAAGGTCAAACCAATGGAACCAATCAGTTTTCACGAGTAACCATCGGACCTAATGGCACCATTTATGCCGTTGGAACATCAGGAACTGGAATTACAGCTAATGTATTGGTTACTGCATTTTATCCTTCTGGAAACATCAAATGGAATCGTGCTATTGGTGCCAATAACGTTCAAGAAAACGGACAAAATATTTTAGTTGAAGGTTCATCATTATGGGTAAGCTCTACTACTCAAACCTTTGTAAACAATAGAATTCAATTGTTTCAATTAGATACTTCAAACGGAACCACGGTAAGTAACTCCAAAACGCTGTCGAATGGAAATACCAATTTTGTCGGTTTTGCCAATGCAAGAAGTTTTGATTTCCTTAAAAAAGGAGGAATGACATCTTTAGGCATCGATAATGCAGCCGGAGTACATGGCAATTTCATGATCAATAGTCCTTGCAACTCAAATTGTGGAACCAATAATGTTTCATTAAACAATAACAATGCTGCTTGGACATGGAACACTACTCTATATACTTCTAATGATTTGAATTCTCATTCAAGTTTAAACTTTGACACCAACTCTTTGGCAATGAATACAGTGGTAAATTGTGTTCAAGCATGTCCGCTTCCAATAAAAGTTACTACAACACCTTTGTTGATGTGCCCAAGTCAGACATCCGTTGCCGTTGATGCAACTCAAAATTTGGCGGAAACTTATCAATGGAGTGATGGCTCAGGAAGCCCATCGAGATCATTTACCAATCCGGGTACATATTACCTTACCACATCAAATGCGTGCGGATCTAGAAAAGACACGGTAGAAATCATTAAATCAACAGCTCCAGTTAAACCCAATATTAAAGATACCACATTCTGCAGTGTAACGTTCAGCTATTCGGTCGATTTAGCCCAAATTGGTTCTAAATATGTTTGGGATAATGGAAGCACACTTCCTACGAGAACCTTCACCCGGGCGGGAATTTATTGGATCGACACACGAAATGCCTGCGGAAGCCGCGTAGATTCTTTGCGATTAAAAGTACTTCCACCGCCACTTTCGCCTAATATCCCTGACACCGCAATTTGTGCAGGAAAATTCCATACTTTCGACTTCGCTCGCCAATGGACTTCAAAATACACTTGGCCAGACAATGACACAACAGTCCCTAAAATTTGGTTTACTTCGGGGGATGTAATCCTGAAAGTTTCCAATGCTTGCGGTCAAGTATTCGACACCATAAAAGTAAAATTAGTTTATCCCCCACTGGCATCGTTAGCTCAAGATACGGTTTATTGTTCAAGACCCGTTAGTTGGAATGTAGATTGGACTCAGCCAGGCATCAGTAACTATTTATGGTACGATTTTAACACTTCACCCGTGCGAACATTGTCTTATCCAGGAAAGTATTTCTTGACGGTTTCTAATTTTTGCGGTTCATTCACCGATACCTTCAATATTTTATTGGATACCGTTCCTGTAAAAAGATTGGTAGACAACGTATGGTTTTGCCAAGGAGATTTGTACGTGGTTAAAGGGAATCAGTTCGGTGGGAATTTCAAATACCGTTGGAATACGGGTCAGAAAATCCCCGATATACCCATTGCCCAAACCGGAACCTATATACTCGAAACCTATAATACTTGTGGAACTCGATGGGATACGGTGAATGTTTTTTCTGTGCGTTGTGATTGCAAAATGTGGATGCCAAATGCATTTACCCCTATTGGAAGCTCAGGAACAAACGATGAAGTTAGACCTCTGTTTGTCGACGATTACGGCAACAATTGCGCTGTAAAAACCGGAACTTGGAGTGTATACAATCGCTGGGGTGAATGTGTATTTACAGGTCCATTAAGTGAGGGATGGAATGGCACTTACATGAATGAACCGTTGCCAACTGGCGTATATGCATATCTCATCAACCTTACTTTTGATTCTTCGGTAACTGGTTTTAGAAATTTCACAGAAAAAGGAACCATTTTGCTTTTGGATGGAAATAAGAATTAATAAATAAATTTAAAATACCCAGTTTACTTTAAGCTAAACTTTTTTAAATACTGGAAAATAGTATAATACACTAACTGATTAATAAACAACCAACAATAACTATGAAAAAAATTAAATTCATTCTACTAATGGCTTTTACATTGCCTATTAGTGATTTCCTTTTTGCCCAAACTACAACGGGTGAAGGTTTTGAAGGAGCTGCTTTCCCACCCCAAGGTTGGACAACCATTGGTGGAGGGGGATTTGGAACAGGATGGTCACGCAGAACAACCGGAAATGCTGGAACTACCCCTGTTGTGGCACCTTATTCAGGAGCTGGAATGGCTAGATTCACAGCTCGAAACGCGGCAGCTGGTACAACTCAAACGTTGGTTTCACCTGTCATTGATTTGAGTAAAAGAAGCACTTCAAACTCGTATATTTCATTATACATGTTTCGAGACACTGTATATTCCACCGATGATTCAGTTACTGTTTGGTTTAATACTACCAATTCTTTAACAGGGGCAACTCGACTTCAAGGAATTAAGCGATATGCAAAAGCTATGTATCCTGATTCTGAGCACATGGATGGTATAAATATTCTTTTGCAATTCCAGCAAAATTTAATTCAACCAAGAATTACTTCATGATTCAAGGCACTGCACGTGGAGCTGCGAATGCAGGTAATATCTTCATTGACAGCGTAACTTGGGATGCCTTTCCAACATTCTGCGATGGTAAACCTGATGCTGGAACAGTAACTGCTTCAACTTATTATATATGTGGCAATGTTGGTCCTTCAACTATTACTGTTTCCAATTACACCACTTCTACCGGTTCTACTTTGTCTTGGCAAACATCTGTGGATTCAGCTACGTTCAATACCAATGCATGGACGCAGCCAGTAAATACCGCAAACTTTAGTGCAACAATAGGCACATATCGTTATATCAGAGCGATTGTTTATTGTTCAAAATCAGGACTTTACGACACCTCAAACACCATTAAACTTTGGATCGACAATACAGCCACACCTCCCACAATAACCGTTACTCCTAACAACGCCGCAATTTGCTCTGGTTCTTCTACACCGGCTATGCTCGTTGCTAGCGGAGCCCTTACATATACTTGGAGTCCTTCAACGGGATTGAGTTCAACTACCACTGATACGGTTTATTCACTTCCTTCTGCTTCAACATTCTACACCGTTTCAGGTGTTGACGATAAAGGTTGTACTGGAACCCGTAATGTAGCGGTTCAAATTGTAAATGGACCCAATGTGACACTAACAGCTGCTGATACCACTGCTTGTGAAGGCGATTCAGTTCGATTAACTGCTCAAGCTTTCGGAAATGGCAATACGTATACTTGGAGCAATGGTGCTACTACAAACGCTACTAATGCCGTTGCCAATGGAGCAGTTACAAATTACACCGTTACGGTTAAGAATATTCAAGGTTGTACTACTACTCGCAGTCAAAATATCTACGGAATAGCTCCTCCTAAAGCCGCTTATAAGTCAACTGTGGTAAGTGGAAGAACCGTAAAATTTGACTTTGATGGCACCGATGCTGCTGATGTATATTGGAATTTTAGTGATGGTAATGAAAGTTTCCAAAAATCAACTACCTACACCTTTAGTGCAGACGGAACCTTCAAAGTAATGTTGATTGCAAACAATCCTCCGTGCGTGAGCGATACCATTTATTTTGATGTAACCGTTAAACAAACTTCTGGTGTTTCGACCAACGTATTAAATCGTTTACATTTTGCTCCAAATCCTGCGGAAAACTTTGCTACTTTGCATTTTGAAGGTATTGAGAACAATGTTCATATTCAATTGTTTGACTTAACTGGACGCACCATTTTGAATGAATACCACGAACAAATCAATGGTTCAACAGGAGTTCAAATCAATACCCAAAATTATCACAATGGAATTTATTACATGCACATTATTTCCGAAAAAGGTCGTTCTATCGTATCTTTAGAGGTTCAAAAATAATGTGATTAAAATGCAACGAATTTCAAAATGCCGAATTGATAAACAACATTTAAAATTCAACCCAGCAACTGCTTTTTCTGTTGCTATAATTTCTTTGTTTTTCTGGGGATGTCATAGCACGGCATCCCCAATAAAAACAGCTGCTAACAAATCCCAAACCCCTGATACCATTGAATTGATTTTTGGCGGAGATATGATGGGACACGGTCCCCAAATTCAAGCAGCACTCAACGATTCAACTCAGACGTACAACTATCTTCCTTGGTTTAAATACATCACATCCTATATCAAATCTGCGGATTTTGCTGTCGCCAACTTAGAAGTTACACTAGCTGGACCACCGTATCAAGGCTATCCGCAATTTTCTTCCCCCGATAAATACGCGAAAGACATTTTTGACGCTGGATTCAACGTTTTTGCAACTGCAAATAATCATTCACAAGACGGCGGAATGCGTGGATTGATTCGCACATTGGATGTTTTAGATAGTTTTAAAATTCGCCATACAGGGACATTTCGCGATACCCAAGAATTCGAACGCAATTATCCTTTGATGTTAGAAAAAAATGGTGTAAAAATCGCCATTTTAAACTTCACCTATGGAACCAACGGATTAATTGTCAAACACCCAACAATGGTGAATTTAATCGATACGGTTTGGATAGAAAAAGCCATTCATAAAGCGAAAAAGAACAATGCCGACATTATAATTCCCGTGGTGCATTGGGGTGTAGAATATCAACGTCATGAAAATAAAGACCAACAATTATTGGCTTCATTTTTGGCAAGAAAGGGTTGCAGCGCAATTGTTGGAATGCATCCTCACGTTATCCAACCGATAAAAACAGTAAAAAATTCGGAAGGCAAAGAAATACCTGTGGCTTATTCATTGGGTAACTTTGTATCCAATCAACGTGAACGCTACAAAGACGGTGGAATCATGTTCAAACTAACGTTTGTTAGCACTAAAAACATGAAGACTGAGCAAAATCAGCAAGATGGGCACATGAACAAGATGCAAAGCAAAAAGAAAAACACGGCGGCATCCTCCAATCATTCCTCTACAGTTCAACTCATTGAATATTCACATTTACCGTTTTGGATTCATAAAGTGAAACCATTTGAAGGTGATCCCAATTTTGGCAAAGGTTACTGGATGCTTACAGAAAAAGAGCTCCCCCTTTTGCAAGGAGAAGCTCTCATCAATGCGAAACAATTCTTTGAGGATACTCGCGAACTGCTTTCGAAGTAATTATTGCATTCCTTCAGGAACCTGCATTTGAGGCTCTTCTTTTCCTGGAAGTCCTGGCTTTACTGAAATCAATTCCACTTCGAAGACAGAAATACCATACATATCTTCAAAGTTACGAGCAGATCTTGATAACACGGGGTTCAATTCGTTGCTCACCTGCAATACAAACTTTCCACCAGCAGCAGTTTTTTGGAATGCCTCTTCCAAAGGAGCCAAATTCAATGATTTCACGGTTCCACGGAATGGGAATTTATCTTTGGTATTATCTACCAAAACTTCTCCTTTGCCTGTTTTGAAAATGTAGCGACACTCAATGGTATCCCAAGCACTAGGCACGCTACCAGCACCTGCTTTAACTACTTTGTAGTATCCACGACTAGGCAACATAGAAACACCTGATTCCTTCGAGAAACTCTCCAATTGTTTTTTTGTAGCTTCCTGTAAAGATTTCATTTTCTCATTTTGCTTCTTTGTAATAAAGCTCTTGCGAACTTCTTCCATTTTTTCGTTACTCAATGCGTAGCCAGAATCCTTAGCCATACCATCGCGCAATCCTCTTAAGAAAGCACCCGCTGAAATATTGTCTAGTCCTTGACGTTTCAAGGTATTTCCAATACTTACACCCACAGCATAACTGAAGGAATCTTCGCTTGTTTTGGGATCGGCTTTAGTATCAACCGACTCACCGCAACTTCCCAATAAAGCAACTGCTGTAAGAGGAAGTAAAAAAGTATATTTTTTCATTTTTTGTGTTAATTGTTGGGGGATGAAATTAAGCGTAAATCTCTTCTTTACGCGCTTTAATTTGAGAATCCTCTGCGTATTCTTCGTAATTCATATACTTGTCAATCATTCCCGCAGGCGCCACCTCAATAATTCGATTGGCAATAGAATTCATTACCTCTTGGTCATGTGAGTGAAATAAAATAACGCCTGCAAACTCTTTCATTCCGTTGTTTAACGCTTGAATACTCTCCAAATCTAAGTGGTTAGTAGGTTCGTCGAACAATCCCACATTGGGAGATTCCATCATCATTTTACTCAACATACAACGAACTTTCTCACCTCCAGAAAGTACGGTACACATTTTCTGAGTTTCTTCACCGCTGAATAACATTCTTCCCAAGAATCCACGAATGAACGTTTCATCTTTTTCGGTGGAATATTGACGCAACCAATCAACTAAATTGATTTTTTCGGTAAAGAAATGTGCGTTTTCGTTAGGCAAATACCCCATTGTTACGGTAACACCCCAATGGATTTCACCGGCAGTAGGTTTTAAATCTCCCCAAAGAATTTTAAATAATGTGTTTAAAGCCAATGTATTACGAGAAACGAAGGCGATTTTATCGCCCTTATTAACGGTGAAACTGATATCTTTAAATAGATATTTCCCGTCTTCTGTTTTGTAGGATAGGTTTTCAACCGTTAAAATTTGATCTCCTACCTCACGATTTTGTTTAAAGAAAATACCCGGATATTTACGAGTACTTGGCTGAATTTCTTCAATATCCAACTTCTCCAACATTTTCTTACGAGCTGTTGCTTGGCGACTTTTTGCCACGTTAGCACTAAATCGTGCAATGAAGTCTTGTAACTCTTTCTTTTTCTCTTCTGCTTTTTTGTTTTGATCACTTCTTTGACGTAGTGCCAATTGTGAACTTTCGTACCAGAAAGTATAGTTACCAGAGAATATTTTGATTCTGCTGAAATCAATATCACACACGTGCGTACAAACGTTGTCTAGGAAATGTCGGTCGTGACTGACAACTAAAACCGTATTCTCGAACTGTGCCAAGAATTCTTCCAGCCAACGAATGGTTTCAACGTCCAAGTCGTTGGTAGGTTCGTCCATCAAAAGCACATCGGGATTACCAAATAAAGCTTGAGCAATTAACACTCGAACTTTTTGGTTACCTGAAAGTTCTTTCAAGAGTTTGGTGTGATGCTCCTCAGTAATTCCAAGACTACTTAACAAAGTGGCGGCATCGCTTTCTGCATTCCAACCATCCATTTCCGCAAAATCACCTTCCAACTCAGAAGCTCGAATTCCGTCTTCCTCGGTAAAATCTTCTTTTGCGTATAAACGCTCCTTTTCATCCATGATAGCCCATAGTTTGGAGTGGCCGCGAATTACGGTTTCCAAAACAGGGAACTCGTCAAATTGGAAGTGGTTCTGCGATAAAACCGCCATACGTTTTCCTGGCTCCATATCTACTGAACCCGTGTTAGGTTCAATTTCTCCAGAAAGTATTTTCAAAAATGTAGATTTTCCAGCGCCATTAGCACCAATAATACCGTAGCAATTGCCACGAGTAAACTTCAGATTTACATCCTCAAATAGAACTCTTTTACCAAAACGAAGGGATACGTTCGAAACTGTTAACATGTATTTTAAAAATTGAGGTGCAAAGGTACGAAATCAACTGAATAAAGAGAAACTTCCATCCATGCGTAAATTCATGATGGCTTGTCCTCTTGATTCAACCAATTCACGATTGAAAATATAATAACGAGCAGGTTTGTTACTCACTCCAATTTGCTTTTCAGTTAAAGGAATTAACACACCACTGTTCAGCATTTTTCTGCGGAAGTTTCGCTTATCTAAATCGCGCTCTAAAATCGTTTCATACAGCGATTGCAACTGACTCATGGTGAATTTTTCAGGAAGCAATTCAAAACCAATCGGACGAATCTGAACGATTTCTCTTAACTGTCTTAGGGCATTCTCGAAAATCTCATTGTGGTCAAATGCCAACTCTGGTATTTCATGAATGGGAACCCAAACGGCTTCTTTGGAAAAAGATCCCGGTTGTAAATTTACTTTTCCTGAATCAATCAATGCCATATATGCAACAGTAATTACCCGTGCATCTGGATCTTGACGCACACTTTTTAACCAAGATCGATCTTTTTGTTTAGCTACACGCATGGGGTCGCCAAACGCTTGAAACTGCTCTAAGTAAATACCTTTTAATCCGGTCAATTCAGCCAAAACACGCTTGGCCGCTTCATCTAAATTTTCATCATCACGGACAAGATCTCCAGGGAGCGCGTAATGTATATCGTCAACTTCCGTAATTTTGTTGGGAATACTTCTGCGTATTAACAACAATCTTAACGTCTCTTGACTGAATCCAAAAATTACACAATCTGTGGATACGTGGGGGTTAACACTGGCCAATTGAGACATAAATTGAAGCAAAGATATTCAAGTACTCAGCTTTTTACAAATCAAAACATTCCTATAGTTAGTGTTTATTTGACACTAATTGAAAATTTAACTATATTGCACGACAATTGTAATTAAAAATAGATATGTTACTCGTAGCTGATAGCGGAAGCACCAAGTGTGATTGGGTATTCACCGATGGAAAAGATACTCGTATCACCTTGCACACCATGGGTTTTAACCCATTTTTTCATCCCACAGAGCTTATTGAATCTGAAATTCGCAAGAACACTGAATTAGCAGATTTAGCCCCAGTGGTAGAGTACGTCTATTTCTATGGTGCGGGAGCATCTAGTGTTTCTAGAAATGCCATTGTCGAAAAAGCGCTGAAATCAGTCTTCACAAATGCACAAGTTACCGTTGACCACGATTTAAATGGTGCTGTTTATGCTACATGTGGCGATGAACCTGGAATTGCCTGCATTATGGGCACCGGTTCGAATTCCTGTTATTTCGACGGAACCAACATCCACGAAGAAGTTCCTGCTTTAGGATATGTTTTAGGCGATGAAGCAGGTGGAACTTTTTATGGTAAAGAACTATTAAGAATGTTCCTTTATAAAGAACTTCCCCAAAAAATTCACAATGGTTTGATTGAAAGATACGGCCTAACCAAAGAAATTATATTTGAGGCAGTTTACAATAAACCCAATCCCAATGTATATTTAGCATCTTTCATGCGTTTCTTAAGCGATAATCGCGAAGAAAAATGGGTTAGAGACTTCATTTATAATGGTTTCAGCAAGTTTATCAATATTCATATTTGGAAATACGAACACCATAAAGATGTACAAGTACACTTTGTGGGATCAGTAGCGTTCCATTTTCAAGATTTATTGCGTGAAGCCTGCAAAATCCACCGTTTGAATATTGGTGTGATCACTTCTGAACCCGTAGTGAATTTGGTGGACTACCATTTGAGAAAGATTGCCGTTAACGCATGAAAAAAGCCATCATCCTCGATTTGGATGGAGTGATTTGCGACACTGCCGTCTTTCATTTTATTGCTTGGAAACGTTTAGCTAGCGAATACAACTATGAATTAACAGAATCCGACAATGAATCGCTAAAAGGCGTTTCCCGTGTTGATTCTTTGAAATTTATTCTCAATAAAGCTCAAATCACGATTTCAGATAGTCAATTCGAAAGCGATTTGCATCGTAAAAATGAATGGTATCTTGAAAAAGTGGAGGAAATGAACCAATCCTATCTCCTACCCGGTGTTTTGGATTTTTTTCAGCGTTGTGAAGCCATGAACATTCCTTTAGCTTTGGGATCAGCAAGTAAAAATGCCCATTTGGTTTTGGAAAAAGTTGGTCTTCTAAACAAGTTTCAAGCAATCGTTGATGCTTCTACTATTACCAACGGGAAACCACATCCAGAAACCTTTTTGAAAGCCTCAGAACTTCTGAACTTCGCTCCAGAAAATTGCATTGTTTTTGAGGATAGTTTTTCAGGTGTTACCGCTGCAAAATCCGCGAATATGTTTGCCGTAGGCATTGGGAATCCCAATGATTTACCCAATGCAGACTATTGTATTCCGAATTTAGGAAAATTCGATTTTGTTCAACATGGTTTCCAAAATTAAGCCTTGCGAACAAAACGCAATACCTATCCCCCAAAAACTCAAACTGCCCATTAATTAACAAGATTAAACAAATAACCACCTAACGATATCCCCCGAAAAAATCATGATCCAATATTTTAAAGCTCATCCTTGGAAAGTTATAGAAGAAGGTTTCAATCCTGAAATGAATGAAATCGCTGAAAGCATTTTCAGTATTGGGAATGGAATGATGGGACAACGCGCCAATTTGGAGGAAACTTTTTCTGGCAAATCCCTACAAGGCACTTACGTTGGAGGCGTTTACTACCCAGATAAAACCCGGGTGGGTTGGTGGAAAAATGGATATCCCGAATACTTTGCCAAAGTAATCAATTCTACCTACTGGAGCGGTTTGGTGATTAAAATCAATGGAGAAGTAATTGATCTTAACCAAGTCGAAGTTCTCGATTTTTATAGAGAATTAGACATGTTCAATGGGGTGTTGCACAGAAATGCGCACATTCGATTGGACAATCAAATCGGCGTATGGATCGAATCAACGCGATTCTATTCTTTGATAAATAAAGAATATTCCGCACTGAAATATACCATCAAAACAGATACCGACTGTACGATTGAAGTTTGCAATTATTTAGACGGTGATATTTCGAACAAAGATTCAAATTACGGAGAAAAATTCTGGGATTCAATCAGTGAAGAAGCCAAAGAAAATCAGCTTCATTTATTGGTAAAAACAAACAAACTCAATTGGATTTTGGCCACTTCTTGCGAGTTCGAAATTCAACAAAATGGAAAACCCATATCGGTTGAATCTACCCATGAAACTCGACAAAAATTCGCATCCAGCACCTATACTTTCCCTGCAAAATCAGGTGTGAATTATTCATTTATTAAGCAAGTTATTACTTCGAGTAATTTCAATCATCCCGATGAAGGCGTTTTGATTCACGCTAAAAAATCCCTCCAAAAAATGTCGGTTGCATCATTTGAAACTCACCTAGAAATGAGTTCAAAAGCTTGGAACGAAAAATGGGGAAATAGCGATGTTGAGGTTTTGGGGGATGTTTCAGCACAACAAGCGGTTCGATACAATATTTTCCAGCTAAATCAAACCTATTGCGGCGATGATCCGCGTTTAAATATTGGTCCCAAAGGGTTCACAGGTGAAAAATACGGTGGGAGCACCTACTGGGATACAGAAGCCTATTGCATGCCTTTTTATTTGGTAACCAGCGAATCTTCTATTTCAAAACAACTGCTCCTTTATCGATACAAACAACTAGATAAAGCCATTGAAAATGCTCAAAAACTGGGATTTAGCAACGGTGCGGCACTTTATCCAATGGTTACCATGAACGGCGAAGAATGCCATAACGAATGGGAAATCACCTTTGAAGAAATTCATAGAAATGGTGCCATTGCTTATGCTATTTATAATTATATTGAACACACCGGCGATTGGAACTATTTATCTGAAGGCGGCTGGGAAGTGCTTTTGGGAATTTCTCGTTTTTGGTCTCAACGTGTTCACTGGTCGGAACGCAAACAACGCTATGAGATGCACGGCGTAACAGGGCCAAATGAATACGAAAATAATGTAAACAATAACTGGTACACCAGCTACTTGGCACTATGGTGTATGAAATATACACAACAAGCCACTGATTGGTTAAAATCCAATAAACCCGAACTATATTCTCAATTGGTTGCGAAAACAACATTCAATGAGTCTTCAGAAATCACCTGTTGGAACCACATCCAACAAAACATGTACTTACCTGTCGATTCAGAATTAAATATTTGCGTGCAGCACGATGGATTCTTAGAAAAAGAACTGATTCCAGTTGCCGATTTACCAGCAGAACATCGTCCATTGAACCAAAAATGGAGCTGGGATCGAATTTTGCGCAGTGTGTATATCAAACAAGCCGACGTTTTACAAGGATTTTACTTTTTTGAAGATGATTTCTCAGAAAATCAACATAGAAATAATTTTGATTTCTACGAGCCATTCACCGTACATGAAAGCTCTTTAAGTCCTTGTGTTCACAGCATTCTTGCTGCCAAATTATCTAAAATGGACAAAGCCTACGAAATGTACGTTCGCACAGCCCGTTTGGATTTGGACAATTACAACAACGATACCGAAGATGGATTGCATATCACATCCATGGCTGGAAGTTATTTGAGTATTGTTCAGGGTTTCGGGGGATTACGGATCAAAAATCAAAAACTGTACATTCAACCGCAATGTCCTGCTCAATGGCAAGGGTATTCTTTTAAGATATTGTATATGAACAATCCAGTGGACATCATAGTAACAAAAAACAATATGAGTAAACCTGAAGTTACCGTTAAAAATTTAGGTGAAACTGCAATTGAACTATTTTATGGAAGCCCCCAAAATCCAGGAAAGCCTATACCTATCGGGGCTAAATGCGAAATACAGCTATAATTTACTTTAGTGCGAATTTGGTTATTTTAGGTTTTCGGGGAAAATCAATTAATGATTTAATTTTCTTATGGAAAAATTACTTTTCCATAAATAATCCTCAAATTGGCTTTTTTGTAGATTTAGTTCTAATTTCACTGATAAAACACCAATTTAGCAAATACCAAAATTTCGGTATAGTTTAAATTCATTTAACTGCAACACCAAAACCAAAATGTTCCAATTAACTCAGTCCTTTATAATAACCAAAATGCGTAAATTCAATCGTTGGATTAGTTTTCGAACAATATTCGCAGTCATATTACTTTTAATTTTCAATTTTGGATGTAAGAATAATTCATCAAAAATTGAAAATTTTTATCGATATGAAGTCACTTCTGCTGACTCAATTTGGAATTTTTACAAAGAAAACAAAAACCGTTTACCCGCATGGTACCTAAGTTCTTTAAGTTCTCGCTTGTTTTTCAATCACCCTAAAGAATTCGGCAAACTTTTTGACTACCGATCCAAAGACCTTAAAAAAACACCCAACGACTCTTTAAATGCGTTTTTCGTATTGGATACCACATATACTTATTTATGGAGTTTCGACGAAAAATTAACACCGTTGGCGATTGAAAATTTGAAAAAATTCCCTGGTTTTAAAGATAATTTCTATTACGAAATGACCCTTTATAATATTTTTGGAAGTTATCATTTCTACTTAGGAGAACTCGATTCTGCTGACCAATATTTCAATCGCGGTTTTGAAAAAGCTTCCGAAGTAAAACTATCAAATTACATTTATGATTACAGCTTAAACCTTGGAGCGCTTGCTACTAGTAAAGGATTCTATGGGGTTGCTGCTGACTATTTTTTAATAGCCCTAAAAAATTCGGAGAAAAGAGACAACGCAATGTTGTACAACAATATCGCCACTTCGTATTTACAAGATGGAAAAGTGGACAAAGCTTACTATTATATAAATAAAAATAGATCCTTGCTAGACCCAACGGATCATACTTATGAAGGTCAAATCGCAAAGCTTACTTACATTGGCTATTTATTGGAAGCACGCAAACCCAAAGAAGCAGATAAATTATTAAGTGTTCTTTCTGAAAACGAAATACAACCCATATACCAAGGTGAGTTATTCTATAAACGTCTAGTTTGCCAAATGTTAAAAGAAAGCGCGAAAATCAATACCATTAATATGGAACAATTTATCGCCGAACATTCCAATAAATTCGTAACATATTATTCAACAATTCTATCGAATTCTAGCCAACCAGTCTTAGAATATTTTGAGTCAAATTATTCCATTTTCGCCAAACTTATTGAAGAAGCAGATGCGAATATTAGCTTTGAAGAATTGTTACCCATTGGTAAATATAATTATTACGAACTGAAACAATTCGGAATGAAATCAGTTGGTAACATCAATGCTGCATACGCCTATACTGATAAATCAAAGACATATTTAGCTGAACATTATGCACAAACGGATAGTATTCGAGTAGCAGACCTTCAACAAAAATTTACCGTTAGTGAATTTAATGAAAAGCTCGAAGCCTCAAACCAAGAATTAAAACGAAAACAACAAGAACTTACACTAACTGTTATTGTCATTATCTTGTTGTCAATCATGTTCGTTGCTTTGATTTTTCAAGGTAAAAAACTTAATGCCAACAAGTCAAGATTAATTGAGCAACAAAAATTGCTCTTAGTATCAAGACAAAGAGATTTAGAACATTTAGAAACAGAGAAAGAACTCCAAGCAAAAATCCTTAGTATTTCCGAAATTATCGTTAACAACGGACGAACAATTTTACAAATTATAAAGAATTCTGCTCATGCTAATCTCCCGGAAATGGTAGAAATTAAGCAAACCTTAGAACAGATTTCTTTGATTGATTCTGCGGTCGACACGCATGTTCCACCTCCAATTAAAAATCTTGAAATTGACGAAATACTCAAAACATACAATATTCAAGAAGAAATAACTGACTCCCAAAAACGAATTCTTGCGCTAACATTGGAAAACTACAAGGCCAAAGAGATTGCTGTTTTAATGAATTTAAGCTATGCCTATGTAAGAAATGTTCAAAGTAAATTACGTAAGTTATTCAAAGACAAAGGCATTGAAGATTTTAAAGATCTAAAATCATAAGAGTTAATTAAACTCTGAAAAACTAAACACAGAGACACTATCTAAAAACAGAGTTACTAACTAACACAGAGATACATTTATAACAGAAAAGCCACCTCGCGGTGGCTTTTCTGTTATAAAATACTATGTTTAAAATTTCTAAATTATTTACCTAAACGGTAAAAAGTTACTTGGTAACCCATTTTACTGTCACCACGGAAAGTTAATTGAACATCAACTTTAGTTTGACCAGTTGTTTGTTTCTTTAACTCATTGTACATTGCCTCAGACATAAAGAAGCAACCTTCGTACTCAGGTTTTTCTAAGAAATCTACATCAATTTGTTTGAAGCCTCTTGGAGGGTTGCAGCGAACTACAGCAGCGCCTTGACCGTTTGGACCTGGAGCAGCATTCAATGAACCACCTGGAGCAACCTGTCCAGCAGGAGCAACTGCACCAGCAGCAACAGCTTGGTGATTAGTCATGTTTAATTGAATGTCTTTAACGGTAACAGGCTTACCATTCCATCTTGCAGGGTTTGTTGCGAAATCAACACCACGAATAACGATTTGACTGTAAGCAGCTCCTACCATCATGGCAGTCATTGCGAATAAAGTTGTAATTTTTTTCATACTCTTAAGTTTTTAAAGTTTTTTTATTAGTTGTTGTTTGTGCCTAATCACTTTCAAATACCGTGCCAAAAATTTCCAATCCATTGATTTTGTTTCAAAAACAGACCAATTTCCTTCGTTATTGGGTAAAACACACCCAAATTTCGTCCGATTGATTCCAATATTTCTAAAATCCATTTTATTTGAACTTCTCCATAATTAATGGATTTACATGTCCCAAATACTTTGATTTTTTAATTTGATGGTGTTTTAAATTATACAATGATTGATATGGCCCTTCAGCAATAAATAAGTTAATTAGCCAAGCAGGAACACTTCCACCGGGCTCAGTATTCAAATAATAGGTACATTTCAACTTGTTTTTGGCATGTGGAACAACCTCCCAACGAATATCACTCCGCTTCACACGTACTACGCCCTTTGACTCCGGACGAAGCTTGGGCTCCGACTTATTCACTATCACTACCTTACCTGAAGTTTCATCTTGACTGATCTTTACACGCATACAAACATCTCGATTATCAGTAGGCCATGGAGTTTTAATCATTTGATGCATAGTATATTCCAAATCCGAAACCTTTTCAATTAGATCTGAAGATCCCGTAGCATATATCCAATTCTTGTAATTTGGATAATCGGTAATTACACCGACAAATGTATTCAAGCTGCAATCCAATTCTAATGTAGCTTTTATTTCCTTGTATTGTGATTCCAATTGGTCTCTGGTGAAAATTTCAATTCCATGAGACGATACAATTTTTTCCCAATTTCTTTGTTTTTTCGGGGGATGAAAAAGTCGAACAGAATCCGTATTTGCTGAATTTAAATCAGCATTCATGACCATGAACAATACGAATATCGCAAAACACCGAGAATGGCTCAACATCTGCATTATTAAAACAGCTTTCTTGAAAAGTGACAAAAGATATACTTTTCAAAAATGCTCAATTTTTAGCACAATTCAATTTGAAAGACAAAAATAATTGGTCTATATTTGCACTTCTAATCGGGCCTATAGCTCAGTCGGTTAGAGCACCTGACTCATAATCAGGTGGTCCCTGGTTCGAGCCCAGGTGGGCCCACTGAAAAATCCTCTCTTTACGGGAGGATTTTTTGTTCACATAACAATTATTTAACAACAACCGCCCCAAGAAATTGCTACCAATATCAAAAAAAACAACAAAACAGCTAAAATCAAACCCACTATAAATAATATCCAATGCCATACAGGTGAATAATAATCGGGTACTACAGAATTATTTTTTGAAATTGAATGCACCTTTTCTGGTATAATATTTTTCAGTTGATGCAAAATACCCCACTTCACAAAAATTGCATCATTTAAGACTTGGATGCCTACTTTCTTTTTTTGTGTATTAAAAATACGAGTACCGAATTCTTTACCACCTCTTCGACATTTACGATTTACCACGTTTCGCTCATCGGTCAACTTCAAAGTTTGGACAGTAGCAGTAGCATCCTCGTCATTGATATTTAGTGTGTTTTCTTTCAATGCATACTGAATTACTTTTGATTCTGATATTTCAATAACGCCATGAGGTATATTAACATCTGCACTTGGCTCAATTGATTTAGTTCGCATTTGCCATACACTGTCAATAATTGATAATTTTTTTTCAATACTATTTGATGCAGCAACAGTCCCCCTAACTTTCTTAACACTCACATTTGTAATCCCCGGCATCCTCTGATTGGTTCCCCGTTCTGCCTGTTGAATTGTTGAACAAGAACCTAAAATCAACAGAACCATTACCCAAGCGCTAATAGATGTTTTGAAAAAACACATGAACTTTGTTTTCATTTGTTACCTTTTAAATTAATCGGCAATCTATATTGAATCCGCAATTTCTGATCACGGCAAATCCGTAAACGACAATAAAGTTTTTGCGAAATCCCGTAATTCTATTCAGAAAATGATTCCCTTTTGATAATAATTGCAACTTTTGTCCTACCTAACTCAATTCAAACAACTTGTTCTTTAGAACACTCAGGAACGTTATACAAAAAAACCGCCTCATTTAATTAACGAGACGGCTTCTTTAAATTGCATCAATCATTATTTTGATTTATTTCACTCTTTCGATTTCAATATAATTATCGTTAAACCCATTTCCAATCATGCACATAATTCGATATGAGCGAGAATTGGTTTCATCGTTAAAGTAAATCTCTTGGTAACTACCATGCAAATTCATTGAAGTATTTGGATCCCAATAATTGTAACTGGTTCCAAAACTACTCGATTGACGATTATACGTGTAAATGGTAGATGCAGCTGGTGCTGTTGTTCCAGCTGAGACAGTCAAATAATACATATTAGACATCCCCGAAAGATTAACCGTTCCCGAAACCGTTTTGATCTGACACGATCTATTGCCCGTAGAGGGAACTCGAACAATCAAATTATCAAACTGTACATCTACTCCAGCATTTGCAAACGTTTTATACGAATTCAATGCACTCATCCATTGTGAACCATTGTAATAATACACACATTTTGCATCCGTATTAATCACCTGTAATCCAGCTGCAGGACTTGAAATCGCCAACATTTGAGCATTTGTCATTCTAGGCATTAATAGTCCTTTATTCGTAGAGGTAATTTCCAAAGCAGCAGCAGCATTTATGCTAGAACTTCCAATATTTACTTGAGCATGTACGTATACATGAACCAAACTTAAAACGAAACTAAAAACAAGAGCTTTTTTCATAATAATTGTTCAATTTCAAGGTAATGACTCGAAGAATTCACCCCGTAAATAAAAGTTAATTTATACGCCTTGGCGTTGGTTTCATCCATCAAATAAATAATTTGAAATCCCCCTGGCTTAATGAAACTCGCTCCCGATTGCCAATATGAAAATGTTGTTGTAAACGAAACCGATTGAACCGTCCAACTTTCGTTCCAACTCTGAGCACCAGTTGAAGCAATTACTTGGTTATTCCATACATTAATCGAACTACCCGAAATGGTAGCTGAAGTGCTCACCGTACCCAGTTGTATAGATACATTTCCGCTACTTGGAATGCGAATCTTAATGTTATCCAAAGAAATCGATGTGCCTGCACTAACAAACTTACCTACGAATCTCTTTTCAGCGGTCCAAGCATTGCCATTATAAGTGTACAAACAACTCTTGGTTGTGTTGTAAACCTGCAAACCAGCTACAGGACTTGAAATTGAATTCATTTCCGTATTGGTCAATCGAGGCACTAAAAGTCCTTTACTGGTAGAAGTAACATCCAATTGAGCAGAACTATTTGGTGTTACAGTTCCTATCCCCATTTGAGCAGACGCCGTCAAACATCCCAAACAAAAAATAAAAGAAAATATATACTTCATTACAATACGCGCTCCAAACTGATAAAATTACTTTTCCAACTGCTACCAACAACCAAAATAGCTCGGTATGCCTTTTTGTTGGTTTCGTCCATAAACTCAATTTTTTGAACTGAACCATGCGAGGGGAAGTGTCCACCCGCAACGAAAGCGGTAGGAGTTGTTCCAAATGTGTTTGATTGTCTAGTGTGGTGGTTCAATGCGCCTACTTGCGAAACACTAATGTTTGTTGGTAGTAAATTCAAACTCCCGCCCGACAGTGTGATCGTTCCAGAAACGGTCGAAATTTGAAGCGAGCGTTCATTGGAAACTGTCGACATTCTCACTTTGATATTATCGAGCTGAACATCCACACCATCATTTACTATTGCTGCGACACGATTTTCTAGGGAATTCCAGGTTGTTCCGTTAAATATGTAATTTGCTCCCGCATTGGTATTGTAAACAATTAATCCTGCTGCAGGACTCGAAATCGCGAGCATTTGAGTGTTCGTTAAACGAGGCATCAGTACTCCTTTAGAAGTAGATTTAACTTCGAGTTGTGCCGAAGCCGATGGAGTTGAAGTTCCGATACCTACTTGTGAAAATAACTCCAATGTAGATATCAAAGTCAAGGTAAAGGCAAAAGTTGTACGAAGCATTAAAATCAATTTTAAGAATACAAAAGTAATCCCAATTCCCCTAATTCAAAAACAACCAAAATGCTACAATTGACTAATTTGGAATCACTTTTGTCACTTTTTGTAATAATACCTCTAAAGAATCATAACTATGAGTAGTAAGTGGTTCAAGAAATGGCCCCTTTAATAACTTTTTAGGATATTCATTCGACTTTTTACTCCATTCGTATATTAAATCGTAGCATTTACTCAATTAACACTTGTTTGAACAACAAAAAATAATCCTTGTGTTTAATTTTGTATTATTGTTGAATTCGAAAAATCTTTGGTCACTTAAATAACGAAATTCACCACTTCTCGTTTGAAGTTCTCAATTTGGAATCAACATGAGATTATTCTCTCCGGTCTTTCAGAACTCAAAATAATTGGATTGTTGAATAGACATCTAACACTATGAAATTTAAACTTTGAGACTGAAAATGCCTTGACTAGGCATTTCTCCAACTTTGACTTTAAGACCTTATTCCCTCATTTATTTTTCTTTTTGCTTTGTGTAATACATTTTCTTTTTCGCTCTAACCAATTCTGTCTCAATCGTATAAAATTCATTGCCTTAGTATCAGAATTTTTTCTTTTGAGATATATGAAAATACAATATAATAAAACACTCTTTTCAACTGCAATCTTTCTCTCGTTAATTAACCTGAGCAGCGGTCAAATTGGAATTGGAGTAAGTGGAACAGTGAATGCGTCTGCTGCTTTGGAGGTAAATTCAAATTCAAAGGGGTTTTTACCTCCCAGAATGTCTACATCCGCTAGAGATTCAATTTTATCTCCGGCAAATGGCTTAATAATATACAACTCAAGTACGAATAAACTTAATATTCGTGAAAATGGTTCTTGGTCTGAATTAGGTGTTACAAATAAATCCCAAACATTTACGGGGAATAATGAATACTCTGGTAATTCGACGTTTAATGGCAAATCAAATTTCCAAAACACAACCACGTTCACTAACTCTGCTTTTTTCAATGCTTCTTTAAAAATCCCCACAGTAATTCCGTCACCTACACAATCGGGGATGTTATATTTAAATACTTCAAGCAATATTCTTAACATAAGAAATGCGAACAATTCGAATTGGTTAGAATTAGCCACATCAAATAATAATAATGCTTTTACCGGAAACAATATTTTTTCTGGTAGCAACTCCTTCACATCGGCAAATACATTTAGTAGCAATAACACTTTTTCTGGAAGCAATTTATTTACGGCGTCTAATACATTTAGTAGCAATAACACTTTTTCTGGAAGCAACTCTTTTACTTCCCCAAATATTTTTAGTAGTAGTAATTCTTTCACAGGTAGCAATACATTTTCTGGAAATAATACTTTTTCAGGTAACAATACATTTACTAAATTCAATTCATTCAGCGATTCAAATACATTCAATAGTCAGTCACGTTTTAAGGGGAAAACCATTCAAGACGGATCTACTACTATTAACGGCATGTCAACTTTTAATGGCATGATTACGATGAATGCTCACATGATGCTACCCATGGCAGAGCTTGGTTTTTATAGTGATAACGGCGTTCAAACAACTGTAAGTGGTACTGCATTTTCATCCACATCGCCGAACTCAAATTGGGCTATAGTAAATTGGCCTGCAGCCGGTAATGTAGTTGGAACAAATACGCATTTGGATTCTATGGCTGATGCCTATGCCTTTGTAAATTCAGGTGGCAGTTCCTCAGGCGCTGGAATCATTCGATATTCCGGAAAAACTACAAAACATTTTCACATAGCACTTACGTTTTCCTACAGTGGATTTAAAGCAACTGGAGGTGCTCACGGAAACCTCGTGTTCGGGGTATTCAAAAATGGATCACTTCTACCTGAGGGAGTTGTTGTTGTCCCCAACAATGAATCTTCTGGTGGAACAACTATATTTAATAGTACGGCCATACACGTAATGACCACCCTTCAAGAAAACGACTATATTGATCTTCGCGTAATTGGAATTGGTGGTTCAAATGGCGGCATTGTTACAATGAAGGCTGCAAACTTTTTTGCTATGGGAATTTAATCTAAATATTTAAAATCTAATCTATTAACCTCATTGAACAATTGCATTCATGAAATCTATCAAACCAATTAGAACGTTATTTTTTACGCCTGTGCTCTGCTTTTCAATTCAAATTCAAGCTCAGAGTCTAACTTTCGAAAACGGGGCAACTATTACAATTGAAGAAGGTGGTTTACTTTCAACTGAAGGGAATCTAAATTTACCTATTGGAGCCATTGATAATAAAGGTACAATCCGATTTACTGGTTCAAATTCTAAGACATTTGACGCAAATGGACAATCAATTAGAGGAATTATAGAATTCAATGGAGGAAAAACCACGTTAACGGATCGCTTAATTGTTGCTGCAGGTCAAACAAATTTCGGTCTACTAAAAATTACGGGTACGGGTATTTTAGAAACAAATAATAATCTGACTTTAGTTATTGATTCAATAGGTTATACGGGAAGAATAGACGAAATCTCCTCAACGGCCTACAGTCCACTCCTTTCTAACAATGACTCAATAGTAATCTACACCACCAGTGGCAATAATTCCCATCGTTTTTTGGGCAACCCATTTAATAACAAATTAGTAATAAGACAATTTTTCGATGACACACTAGAATTTGACGTAACAGGTAAAGGCGGTAAATCAAATGGCTTTTCTACAAATACGGGAACAAACAACCCATCAGCATTTACCTATGATGAAAAAAATAATACTTGGAAAGGTTTTTCTTCGGGTTATGATTCTATTTCGGTTGGAGAAGGTGCATCCTTTTACATCATGAATAGAAAAGGCCAAAAACTTAGTGAATATGGTGCTGAATTTCCTTATTCGACAAGAATAAACCTTGCTGGAAGTCTCAGAAACGGAACAATTAAAAAAGAACTTACAAATGATGGGAGCGGTTGGAATTTAATCTCCAATCCATATCCCAGTAATATTTCAATTTCCTTAACTAAATCCCCTAGTAAAAATTGGAAAAACATCAATGGTTCTGTTTATTACTACGATAAAAAAAATAAGTCCTTTATTACATTCAACCGAAATAACGGAGCAAAAACAGGAAAAATGACAGATGTAATTCCCATGGGCAGTTCCTTTTTGGTTCAGGCTGATATTAACAAAGATTCTATTTACATAGTATTTGAAGAATCTATGAAAACAGATCGCGTTCCATCGAATGATTTATCGAACCCTTCTTTTTTGACAATTGACACATTTATCAATCGGTTTGGAATTACAATTACGAATAAAAACCCAGGTAAATCTGAAGAAGACCAAGCGGTATTTTTATTTGGAAATGATCGTCTTTCTTCGGATTTATATGATCGCAATTTTGACACAAAAGATTTAACCAGTGATGTAGTAAATATTGCAATTATTACTGACGACAACTACAAATTAGCTATTTCTAGTTATCCAATGGATCCTGTTGAATATAATCACCAAAAATTTCCGCTTTCGATTAAAACTTCTGATAAAGGGACCTATTCACTCAGTTTTGAAAGCATCGGAAAATTAGAACAGGGTGTAGAAGTTTGGTTACATGATAAGAGTAGCGATTATTATCATCCGATTTTTCAATCACCTTATTTTTTCAGGCTTTTAGAAAAATCAAGAACATCCATCGACAATCGATTTGAAATTATCTTAAAATTCGACAAAAAAGAACTGTCGGATTCGGAATTAAATAAGACAAATCAATCAAACGGAAATTTAAATCTATATCCTAACCCTGTCCATTTAAACGAAAAAATAAATATTGTTATTCCATCTGCTGACATTGAGCCAATCAAACTTCAACTCACCAATAACCAAGGTCAATTAGTTGAAGAGAAAGACATTTCTCCAACTATTGTATCAAAGGGTTACAGCTACTTTGATTTTAGTTGTACTTCATGTACACCGGGGATTTACCAAGTTCAACTTATTACAAAAACTCAGTCCTTTTCTAATAAACTCTTATTAATACCATGAAGCAAAAAAAGTTAATCAAGTTAATTCTACTTTTTGCCATTGTTTTCAATCAATGGAATGATTTACTATCCCAAAACTCACAAGTATCAGATAGTGAATATGATGAAAATGCAGATTACGACAATCACGACGAAGCCATATTTAACAATGATCCTATTTTTGAAAATTATGGATTTTTTCAAGATAGAAATTCAACTGAGGATCCTGTAAATCCACCTCAAGTTTATAATGGTCCCATTGATGGCGGAATTACTTGGGTAATTGGCGGAATAGTGGGTTATGGATTAACTCGAATTAGAAAATCAAAAAAATCAAAGAATGAACCCGATTGTTAAGAAAATAAAACATGGTTTAGGTTTTGAATTTTCCAAAGTTGAATTACTGTTTCTATTGAAATCATTAATAATGTTTTCTATTTGGCTCGTTGTGAATGATTGGGCCTTTATTGATAGAATCATTATGTATTCAATGAAATTGCAATCCATTTTCATTTTAAACACAATTGGAGGTCAAGAATTCGACGCTTCGGGCATTTACACAACAAAAATCGACTCTCGGTTTTATTTGGTTTGTCCAAGTGTTTTATTCAAAATATCTAAAGGATGCGCTGGCAAATCCATTTTGTTTCTATATGCCTCGTTTATACTAATATTTCCTCAAAGCAATATTAAACGAAAATTCTTATTTCTAATCATAGGACTATTAATCATTCATGAATACAACGTAATACGAATTATCTCTTTGTCTTTAACCATTAAGTTTAATAAAGAATGGTATGATTTTCTTCACATATATCTATTTCAGATTTTAATCTATTTCATTCTGTTTTTACTTATTCAGCAATACTTAAATCTTTCGAAAAAAAATGAAATTCAAAAGATATAACCGCACTATACTTCTCTGGGGATATATTATTTGTACCTTGTGCTTAGGTTATATATGGTATAGAATGGTACTTATAATTAATTCAGGATTTATAGCCTCTTCTTCTATTAAATTCTCAATTCGATTTATATTCGGATTATTATATTATTTGTTAGCCTACACGTACTGTATAATTACAAATCAAAGAAAGCTTAAGCAACTATTAACGAAGTTGTATGTTCTTTTTGAGATAGTCACAATCACATCTGGATTATGTAGACTATACATGTATGATTCACCTACAATCCTGAGTATTTATAGAACCTTTTTAAAAGCAACTGTTTCACCTTTGGCATTTATAATGGCCTATGTTTACAACCAGTTACTTTTGAACGTAAAAGCACCAAAACAAAGAAAATTAGAGATAAAATGAGGAAAAACTCTGTGTATTTGATTATTCTAATACACAGAGCATTTCATTCAACCAAATTGTACTTTATACTTTAAAATCAAAATACTTCAATTTATTTTCTTTCTCATACAAATACTCTTTTGTATTTAAATCAAAAGACTTCGTATGCCAGAAATCAACAACACCCCAATTTGCAAAAGATCTTAAGAATCTGCTTCTATTTTGATACCATTTTAAATTGAAAGACCCATGAAAACCCAATGTTACTCCACGGAATAAAAGAGATTGTATAATTTTTTGGTATTTCTGATGGTGCATTACCGCATTGGTATTGAGCAAATGCACATGTACATTCGCTTTATTAAAATCCCAAATACTGGTTAAAAAGTCATTCCAATCGGTACTTTTTGAGCATCGCACATACAAATTGGGCATTGATAAAATTTCAGGAAAAATCGTGCTCCATTTCCCAGGGCGAATTTCTGAAGCCAAATCGAAATAATAAAAAACAGATGCTGGACAAGGAAAAGCCTCCAAAAATGGTTGCAACCAATCGCCCATTTCGTTACGTTTCCCCAAAATCATATAGGGAAATCCAATTTTACATGAGGTAAAGCCTTCCTGCCTTAAGTATTCAGAATATTTTGTTCTAAAAGCCTCACGAGATTGCGCTGTCATGAACTCCTCAGGTTGAACCAATACCAGATCCTCAGCTAGTTTTCTGCTAAGTGGCATGTCCAAACTCTGTAATTGAGCATTCGTTGTTGTGTTCATTGTAGCGTTCTCTTGTCAATAATCTTTAACAAACTTAACACAGACCTATCATAATACAATAATATACTACCAATTATTAGGTAGTTGTGACTATAACAAAACTATAATAATTCACTATAATTTTTGTAATAAAAAAAACCCAAATGATTGATTTTCTATTATATACGATCTTTTGATTTGTACACTTGCAAATCTTCCGATGTTACAGTGCGTCCGACCTCTTCACTGAGCATTTTAAACACCTTAGACTTGGTGTTTCTTACATGTTGTTCGGACACTGACATTAAAACTGCTATTTCTTTTACTTTATGACCATCTAAAATAAATGCCAAAACAGCTTGTTCGGTTTGATTCATACTCAAAATGGATTTAAAATCTTCGGCCAAATACAGGATGTTATCAGAAGATTTAATTTGATTCATTTCATTGAGAATATCTGTTTCTAATTCAGATAATGAATTCAACTCGTTTCTAATTTCAATTATTTCTGGATCCTTAGCAAATTTGCTTTGACGTAATTTCTGTGCCAAAAAATTGAGTTTTTTATGGGCTGCACGATTTACCCCCAATACCCTATCTGCAATTTGTTGTTTTGCCAAATTCCCTTGGTTAACCGTTCGTATATTCTCGAGTTCTAAGTTTAACTTTTGGAATTGAATCCTACGATTTTTACGAACCATAAATAAAACTAAAGTAATCAATATGATCCCAACCCACGCAAAGATTGAAAAAGCCATATAAAAATAGTTTTCAGCATTTTTTAAATCCAATTTTAATTTTATTTGCTCATTTTCACTCAATAGAGTGTGAATCTGAACTTGTTGTTTTAAGTCATTCTGAAAACTCAAAGTCGATTGGTTCTTTAATTGCAGTTCTGTAGTTAAAGATTTAATTTTCCACTGAGCAGACTCGCTACCTGTAGTATAAACAGTAAGTAACTGTTCCAAAATAGCACGATAAGATAAGGGATCAGAATCTTTTAATTGGGCATACATATTCTTAATATCAGAAATTGAAAGTGATTCTATTCCGCGTGATTTAGCGAATATGATTAATTCGCCCCATTGCGCCATATACCCCTGAGGATTCTCCAACAAGATTTTTTTATTTTTTAAAAATAACTCATTGAATTTATCTCGATTACCCACTTCTGCATAATAAAAGCAGTAGTGATAATCTCTTATGGTCTCAATACTGATATGTGATTGTTTGTTAATTTCAATTTGATCTAAATAGTATTTAAACGAATCAAGTTCATTTTTCTTCCAATAAATATGAGCACGATTGATTTGAAATATCGATAATTCATAGGCATTGCTGGGTACAAAATCATTCTTATACTTTTCATACAATTCGTAGGCTTCTTTTCCATTATTACCCACCAATGCACAGGTTATAATATTATTCAAAAGCATTGGCGGTGTTTTAGATTTCAGCTTTTGAATAATTTCTAGCGCTTCTTTAAAATAATTTGATGCTAGAGCAAAATTGCGCAAATCGAAGTACACTGTACCTAAATTGTTCGAAAAATTAAGCATCCAAGGTTTGCTTTCATATTCTTTTGCCAAACCATAACCCATAGAATAATACGAAATTGCAGAATCTAAATTTCCATATTGATAATGATTTTGAGCAATTTGTTGAATTTTAGAAAGTTTAATGTCCAAGTTTTGAGTTCGAATCTTCTCCAAATAGGTCATTCCCAATGAATCCCTTCCTCTAGACATATGGTACCAGGTTTTCAACAGATTTACCGACGCCAAAAAATCCGTATCATTTTGAATATGTTCTGAACTATTGAGTTTACTGATTAACCATTCTACTTCCTTATCTGAGCGACTGACGCCTTTCCAATAAAGTGTAATAATACGTTTGTAACCCAAACTATCCACATCATAAGCCTCCTCTATTTTAGTATAAATTGAATCAACTGTTTTTAGTTCAGTTGGTACTTTCTCTGATTTACCACACGAAACCAAATGAATAATAATGTAAAAGAACAAGAACGAATAACCTAAAAAGCGCAGTTGAGATTGCGTTAAGAAATTTTTCATTGAGCCCGTTTTCATTTTCGCAATTTACGAAACAAAAACTATAAGATTCCCAATAAAATCAGATGTGAACGCAATATTTTTCAACCATTGAGTTTAGCGAAAAATATGGGTTGTCTACTATTTACCCAGACGATAGGAAGTCACATTATAACCTGTGCGATTATCGCCTCTAAAAGTGAGCTGTATATCTACTTTTCGGCTACCACCTACTTCCTTTTTAAGTTGCTGATACATAGACTCAGGCATGAAAAAACATCCCTTAAAATCAGGATTTTCCAAAAATAAAATATCCATAGCTTTGAACCCTCTTGGGAAATTACAGCGCTGCAATACTCCGTTTGCCGAGTTCGTGGTATTTTGATTTGAATTTGCAGGAGCAACAGCGCCAGGCATGCTGTTTTGACTTTCAAAAACTACCTGCACATTTTTGACTGTTACAATTCTGCCATTAAATCGAGCAGGATTCTCAGAAAAAATAGCGCCAGACATGGCCATCTGAGCAGTGCTTTTTCCAAAAAACATTACTGCAAAAACCAATATCATTACTATTCTGCGCATCAACTTATTTAATTAGATAAAACGTTTAAACAAATTCTGTGCCATTATTCACCCCATCTTTAAATAAAATCTAAAAACAATCAAAAACTTTCCATTCAAACTATTTTCTGTACTCGCCATTCATTCTAATTTCTGTAAAGAAAAAGCGCCTCGTTTTCACAAGGCGCTTATCGAAATATACTATTAATTTAATCTTATTAATAACAAATGAATTTCATTTCTGTGCTAACCGTTTTTCAATACAAAATACGATTAGCATCTACACTACTTAAAATTTGACATTATTCAACCATGAATTTACTCATCGATTGACCGTGATCGGAACTCAAATGAATAATATACATACCAGTCGTCAAATTTATTGAAATTGATTCTGACAGCATGGTGTTATAAAGCTTACTCCAAACAAGCTTGCCGTTTAAATCGTGAATGAGAATTTTAACATTCTTCATTTCATTCTTCAAAACAATTTTAAATTCTCCATTATTGGGATTAGGCATTAATTGGATGTCAACATTCGACAATCCTTCTACTCCTGTCCAAGCAAAGTTTAAACATTGAGAAGTATCAATACATCCTGATTCGGTAACTTCTACTGCATATTGACCCGTTGCAGAAGGAGTGAATTGCTGTGCATTCTGACCGGTTATAAATGACATGGCATTCTTACAATCCAACCATCTGTAACCTGCTGACGTAGCAACCGCTGAAAGTGTATTCCAATCTCGGGTAATTTGCGTGTTTACATTTACAATGGTAACATTCAATGTATATTTTATACTATCACATCCTAAACTAGACTTCACCGTTTCAGAATATGTTCCGCTGGAATAATAACTCTTGCCTGTCGGAGATACATAAACCCCGCATCCGATGGGGTTTAATGACTCATTCACTGGCTTAATAATGATTAGTTCAACAGTTACAAAACTATCACACCCTGCTTTATTCCCACCAATAATGGTATCGTTATAGGTTCCTGAATTTTTCCAAATATAAGAACCAGAAGGGCTTTTGTATTGTGAACAAGCAACTGCTTTTATTTTTCCAGAAGTAGAGCTCGATTTCACAACATATTCAATTATTGAATCACAACCAATATAGTTTTTAATGGTGTCGTAATAAACACCTTCTTTTTTAAATACTTTGTCCTTGTTTGTGGGACAAACTACAAATCGGCAAATTCCTAAATTTCGAGTCACAAAAGACCGTTCTTTAATAGTAACTTTGTGTACAATCACGCTATCACATCCCCCGAAACCTTTAAAAGAATCTGAATAAGTACCTGATTTGGTTACTGTTTTTCCATTTTTCAACGTTACGCTATAGCAATTGGAATAGGCATATTCGGTGTAAGAAGGTTTTGTAATTAAAACGTTAACGGTAATTAAACTATCGCAACCTGCGGCATTTTTTATTCGCTCTTGGAACTTCCCACTCTTTTTATAGTATAGGTTTGGATTGGATGGCGATTGAACCGAATCGCATTTAGCAAAATTCAAAATGGCTCCTGTTGATTTTTTTACATAGATTTCCAGTGAAATCACTGAATCACAGCCGCGATAAGACATGATCGTATCCTGAAATTTACCAGAAACGGTGGTTGACCACTTTTTTGAGGGAGCGGTATATTTATCGCAAACCCATAATTTCATGGAAGCATATATAGTGGTATCGCAATAGGATCTTCCCAAGACAAAGTTTGAGGTAGAGTCCTTTAGCGCAAAATTATTCAGCACACCGTCGTTTTTATTCAAGGTATTATCCACGACTCCAGAAACGGTTGAGTTGCTTTTGTAAGGTAATCCATCCTCATAACTCAACTGCAAAACCAACCCCGACTCATTATCTGGGTACTTTCGATACATTCCATCTTTTATCTGAACCAAACTACGCGCATAATCCCAAATACGTGTTTCTTCAAGAATTCCACCATAGCCGGTTACGGGGTCGCCAATCCAAACAGCAGTATTACTGGATTTATAGTTGATAGAACTGAAAGATGTAGTTGCAGAATCTTTTACAACCCCATCCACATAAACACGCATTTTACTTCCGTCGAATGTTCCGGCAATGTGATGCCAGGTATTTGCTTTCAATGCACTCGAGATATTAAGGGTCTGATTTCCAGAACTTCCCGCCAAAGTAAAATGAATACCTTGGCCATTCCCGGTACCAAATCGATAGGCATTATCTTGATGCCAAACCACTGGAGCGCAATCTCCACAAGGGGAACTATTAAAATTATCGACATACACCCATGATTCGATGGTAATTTTCGAGGGGCCATTCAAACTACTTTTGTTTGTGATGCTCACATAATCGTTTACTCCATCAAAATGCAGCGCTGTAGTTTGACCAAAGCCCTGAATTCCAGCGATCAGCAAACTTAAAAATGGTAAAATTCTTTTCATATCATAAATAATTAACTAATATCAAATATTAATTATTTATTTATTAAATCCTAATATAAAAGGAATTTATTACAATGATCTACATATCAATACAGGAAATCGATTTAAAATATTATTAATTATTTTAGCTAGTGATTTACAAAAACAAATAAAGGCGTGCCAAACTAATGACACGCCCTCCAAATATAAACCACTTTATGGGTATTAATTAAACTGCATTACGAAACGAGTAAAACCGTTCAAATACATTTCATATACATGAGTTACTTTTTTACTAGCAGACAATCCTTCGGCAGCATCTCCAAGGGCGGGATATGCCTTCATTGCAGCAATCATCATAGATAAAGTACCTGATGTTTTCAAATCACAAACATACGCCTCGCTTTCTTCTATGGGCATGATGTAGAATCCCGGATTGTTTTTGCAAATTTCTGTTCCCATTGCCATATTAGGAACGGTGAATCCAGCAAAACTGCGAAGTGAATCCTCAGCCACCGTTTTAGGGTCATCAAAGTAAACACCCACTAGCACAGCTGAATCCAATTTTGCATTTTCTTTAACTTTTGAAACTTTTTCGAATGCGGTACCGATTGTTTTATATGCTCCTTGATGGTCTATTCCGATCAACAACAGTTCATTTTGGTGTTGCATACGAACATCTGCCTTGCTAAAGCCACCATTAAATCCGTAGATACCAATTAAAATCGCCAGGATTACTCCAACTGAAATAAGTATTTTTTTCATATTTTTCTATGTACAATTTGACTAAATAACTCACCTGAATACACCTTGTATACATCCAATTAACCGACTAAAATCACATTATTCTGATTTTTTCTTCTACCTCACAACTAACACTGCCATTTTACACTCAAGATTATATTTTAACTAATTGTTTTACATGTAATTAAATTCGTTTCGGGACGAGATATTTTCATTTAAAAAAGTATAACAAAGTTATAATATTCATTTCGGTTAAACGCTACATTTTAAGTTCACTCACCAAAAAAATGAGTGCGTTTGCAAACAAGTTTCTTTATCGTTTGTTTTGCAGTGTAGAATGTCGAACATAATTGAAGCACTGAATTGGCGATATGCCGTTAAACGTTACAAAAACACCAAACTTTCGGAAGTTGAATTGGAGCAAATTCTCGAAACCATTCGATTAACGCCGACATCTTTGGGATTGCAACCATTTAAAGTTATCAGTTTAGAATCCCCCGAAAAAAGAGAAGAGATTCGCCCCCTATTTAATAATCAACCTCAAAGCGTAGAGGCCAGCCATATTCTTATTTTCACCTCATTCACGAGATTGAACGAGGATCAAATTGACGAATATATCAACCGCATTGCTCAAACACGAAACAAGTCACAAGAGGAATTTCAAGGTTTCAAAAACAGCATTATGAATTTCACTCGAAGCATGAGTGAAACTCAGTTTAATGATTGGGCAAAGAAACAAACTTACATTGCGTTGGGAATGGCCATGTCAACAGCTGCATTGCTTCGAGTTGACAGCACCCCCATGGAAGGCATTAAACACGCAGAGTTGGATGCTTATTTTGGTCTAACCGAGCGAAATTTAACCACTTCCGTTGTCTTAGCATTGGGTAAACGCGATAGCGCGAATGATTTCCTTGCAAGCGCTGCTAAAGTCAGAAAATCGGCAGACGAGATGTTTGAGGTAATTTAATTTACCTATTATTTTTTAGTCTAAATTAGACTTGCGTATATTTGAAAACAATGCAGTCTAAATCGTTTTCCTTCATTCGTTTTGCAAAAATTACTTTGCTTTTATTTTCATCTTGGATTTCAGTAAATCTTGAAGCCCAATTCAGTGATTCAGTAACAGTAACTACGCACAATAAAGTACTCATTCAGACCGACCCTTCTAGGGGTGTAACTAATTATTATGGTTGGGGAAAATTTCCTACTTCGGGAAATTATCAAAAAATGTTAGCTGAACTCACCTTTCAGTGCCCTCCTGGTATGACTTGCGGCGAATGGGACTACAACAACCACATCCGCATTGGTAAACGAAAAGGAAAAAATAACGACAGTTTAGGATGGGAAATCATGCGTTTGATTACCCCTTACGGTTTGGGATTTAACTCATCTTGGAAGCATACATGGAAATTCGATATAACCGACTTCCAATCGCTCTTTCGTGATTCTGTGGAAATTTGGTACCAACATTCAGGTTATGAAGCGAGAAATGGTCGTGGCTGGTTGATTACACTTAATTTCACCATGTACGAAGGCCCCTCTATTCAGGAAGTCTTAGGGTTACAGCGTATGTATTTCGTGAATGCACCTTATGGAAACGATACCCTTTTCGATAAAAGCGTTCCGACTTTCCGTTGGAAAGGCAATCCAAACACCAAAACACATAGAATTAAAATCATTCAAACGGGTCATGGCATGGATGAACCAGATAATTGTGCCGAATTTTGCCCCCGCAGAAGATATTTAAATATAGACGGCAACATCGTCGATACCTCTTGGGTTTGGAGAGAGGACTGCGGATTAAACCCAGTATTCCCCCAAAGTGGTACCTGGTTGTACGATCGCGCCGGTTGGTGTCCGGGACAATCGGTTATTGAATATAATTACGACATTAAAAATCTAGATACAGGTTGGCACCAATTCGATTTGGACATGGATTCATACACTAAATCGGGTAAAAGTTCCACGTTTGTAATTGGCGCATTTTTGTTGGAATTAGGCGATCCCACGTATCAAGTTGACGCGAGCATGGATGAAATCCTCAAACCCAATAATCATCCCCAATATTCAAGAATGAATCCTACTTGCGGCGATCCATTGATACGAGTAAAAAATACTGGAGCCAAAACCATTAATTACTTAGAATTTGATTACGGTATTGTTGGGGGAAAGAAGAGTAAACATACATGGAGCGGCATTTTGCCCTTTGGAGAATCAAAAGAAATTCGCTTGCCTTGGGGGATGGATTGGACGGCTGTTTCTAACTCGTTTGAGGCCAATATTACCAAGGTGAATAACCAAATTGATGAAGATCAAAGCAATAATGCAATGCGTGTAACAATGCCCAGTAGAACACCAATGGGCTCCGATAAAATGATTGTGGTTTTCAAAACCAATAACGCTCCAACTGAAAACAGTTATCGTTTTCTAGATGCTGAAGGCAAGGTGTTCTTCGAGAAAAAAGGATTCACAAAAGCACAAACCATTTACCGAGATACCTTTAACTTCCCTACAGGATGTTATACTTTCCATTTTTCAGATACAGGTATGGCACCCGCAAGCTATCCGTTGAATAAAGACGGATTGGGTTGGTGGGCTAATACATCCGACGGAACGGGTTCTCTGCAATTGAGAAACGGTATTTCTGGAACACTTTTCAAATCATTTCCTGTAGATTTTGGAACTGAATTGCGATTTGATTTTACTATAGGTTATTTCCTAAATCAGGACAAACCTGCAATGGAAAACGCGCAATTAAAGGCATATCCTAATCCTGCTTCGGATGGGTTTGCATTAGAAATTCCAGAAAGATTTGCAAAAATTGCAAAATCAGGAGAGATCGAAATACGCAACATGACCGGTCAAGTCATTCATAAACAAACACTTGAAAGCGGTTTTAGTGTTTTTCAATGGATAAATACCGAAGATTGGGCTAAAGGTGTGTATATCGTTAATTTCAAACAAAACAACGAACTTTGCACTACAAAAGTCGTTTTGTATTGATTTCCTGATTAACCAGAAAAAAATCTAAGGTTTAAAAATTCCTAATGATTTAAATCTTCAGAAATTCTTGACAATTACGACCATTAATTTTTTGAAATTGAACAAGTTATTGATTTTTTCTGCGCCATCGGGCTCTGGTAAAACCACAGTAGTAAAATACTTAATGGAAACATTAGGCGATAAATTGGGTTTTTCGGTCAGTGCTACAACACGTTCTCCTCGTCCGGGAGAACAAGATGGCAGAGAATATTACTTCCTATCTGAGTCGGATTTCCGAGCGAAAGTGGAGAACAATGAATTTTTGGAATCCGAAGAAGTGTATGCCGGAATTCTCTATGGAACACTGTGGAGTGAGGTTCACCGAATTTGGGCTGAAAACAAAATTGTTGTATTTGATGTTGATGTAAAGGGTGGCTTGAATTTAAAACGCAAATTCCCTGAACAAGCGTTGGCTATTTTTTTAAGACCGCCCAGTGTAGAAGTACTCATGGAGCGATTAACAAAACGAAGCACCGAAGTTGAACATCAATTAAAAGAACGAATTGCCAAAGCCAATTATGAATTGAGCTTTGAAAACCAATACGATGTGGTTGTGGTGAACGATGTTTTGGAGGAAACCCTTCAAACCTGCGAGAAATTGGTTTTGGATTTTTACAACAAGTAATGAAAATCGGATTGTACTTTGGCTCATTCAACCCCATTCATGTAGGACACCTGCAAGTGGCTGAATACATACGCCAACATGGCAATTTTGACGAAGTTTGGTTCGTGCCATCGCCTTTAAATCCCCATAAAAAAGAAGAATCGTTGATTCCTGCCGAACTTCGATTAAAATGGGTAAAAATGGCGATTGCCAACATCCCATTCATGCAATGCAGTGATGAAGAATTTCAACTAGGATTACCCAGTTTTACTTTTCGATCTGTAACCCATTTCAACGAGCTTTTCCCTAAAAATCAGTTTCATTTGATTATGGGTGCCGATAATCTTCTTAGTTTTCATACCTGGCAGAATGCTGAAAAGTTGGCTGCAATTTGTCCACTGCACGTATATGCTCGTCCTGGATATGAAAAACCCGTTGGAGAAATGCCATTTGGCGCTACTTGGTACGATGCCCCATTAATTGATATTTCTGCTACTCAAATCCGCCACTTATTGGAAAATCAAGAACCGATTGATCATTTGGTACCTGCGGCAATAATTGAAGAACTTTCAGATTTCTTTAATGTATTAGAACCTACTGAGAGTTAAAGTAGTGCCTACGCGAAACCAGACTGAATACCTCAGCAGAAGACAAAACACTTCTGTAGAATTTTGTTATGATCAGTTTAATTTTAAAGGACAACCCTAACTCAACGCAAACCGAGGAACTCTCAATTACTTGAAAGTGATTAATTGCGCTTGTATTTCAAAAATTTGTATCTCCCTCTTACGAGTAAATAGCTGATCACATAAGTCACAAAAAAGGAATACATGGCGTAAACCAAAGCTGGTTTTTCCATTTCGGCGGAACCCAATTTCTCTCCCGCAACCAATAATGCAAGTGCAGTGTTATGCAATCCTACTTCCACAGCAATTGTAATTCTGTTTTTAAAAGATAATTTAAACGGCGTTCCTGCTAAAAACCCCAAAATCATTGAACCCACATTCAAACCGATGGCTAAAGGTGTTAACAATCCAATTTCAGTTGAAAAATCATTGCTTTCGCCGGTATTTCCTAGGAATTTAAATCCAAACACCAATACCAACAATACAGGAAGAATAATATTAATATACTTTTGAATTTTAACTACCCGCTTTTGTCCCAATTGAACTCTGAGTAGCATTCCTATAGCAGCAGGCAAAACCGTAACCATGAAAATACTAATCATGGTGCCTAGTATTGGTAGTTTTATACCATCAAATTGCTGACTTCCCTCGAAAAAATATCCCAAGAAAACATTGACCAAAATAGGAATGGTAAACAGCGTTAGTATAGCGTTCAGCACAGTTAAGGACACTGAAAGAGCTACATTTCCTTTCACAAAATAGCTTACCAAATTGGAAGTAACACCTCCAGGGCAAATGGATAAAATCATTACTCCCACTTTAAATTCTGGCGACAAATTAGCGTCGTACACCAATAAAAAAGCAAAAAGTGGTAAAATTACCATTTGTGCAAACAGACCGATGGCCAACGATTTAGGCTGGTCAAACAAATGCTGGAAATCCTGTTTTTTCAAACCAATTCCCAAACCCAACATGATCAATGCGAGAACTATGTTCAGTAGGACGTTAATATTTTCTGCTATGAAATCCAATGAATCAACAGCTTTACGAAGTGGTACAGGTAATAAATTCCAATTGCTATGAGAATATAACCCACATAGCGATTGAAGAAATAATAGATACGATAATTTAACTTTTTACCAATATAATCACTTAAATAAACCTTTCCAAGATCCAAACTAAAAACGGTAAGCAAAATGGACAACATTTGTACTAAAATGGTGTATTTATCGTCGGATTCAATATTGTGACCTACCGAAATGGAAGCCAATATGCCGACCCATAATAGAATTACAAATGGGTTGAGTAGGTTTAAAACAAACCCACGAATCATATTGGTGTTGGATTCCATTGGTTTCTGAATGTTTTCGATGAAGTGTCGATATTGAACCAACACCCCTTTTATTCCAATAAACATTATGCCGAAAGCGGCGAATGCAGAAAATCCCAGTTGAAAAACTTGAGTAGTGAATAAATCAGCCAAGCCAAAAAAACAGGCCAGGGCCACCAAAAAATCACTGATAAAAATACCCAGCGCCATTTTTAGCCCGGCGGTTTTTCCACCTTGCATTCCTACTTTAATCAATGCAAAAAAGGCAGGCCCAAAACTGAGCAGACCCAACATGAGACCGTATCCGATTCCTTTCAATATGGCTAGGGCCCATACCATGTCTGCAAATTAAGCCCAACATTCCAAATGGGCAAAAAAACGCGTGATTTAGTGCAAATATTTTGAAACTACATGTCTAAATTCGGGGTAAATAACCTCCGAACACGCTAAAATCTGATTATTAAAAAGCACGTTGTCTGTGCCGCGAAAATCCGTCACCTTCCCTCCTGCTTCACGCACCATAAGAATTCCCGCTGCAACATCCCAAGGACTCAAATTCATCTCAAAGAAGGCATCGAATCTACCACAAGCAACATACGCCAAATCAATTGCCGCCGAGCCCATTCTGCGCAACCCACGTGTGGATTGCATGCATTCTTTTAATAGCTCCAAATACCCATCCAATTGATCAAATTTGTAATACGGAAAACCGGTGGCCAACAATGTATCGGACAACTGCTCGTGTTGAGCTACCTGAATTTTATCACCATTCAAAGTTGCACCTTTGCCAACACTTGCGCTAAAAGTTTCGTTCAACGCCGGACAGTGAATCACTGCCACCACGGGTTCATTTTGATAAAAGAGCGCCACGCTGATACTAAACACGGGCAATCCATGAAGAAAGTTCGTTGTTCCATCGAGCGGATCAATTACCCAAGTTAATTTCTCCAGTTTTCTGTTTTCGGGGGATGATTCCTCGCCGATAAATGTGGATTCAGGAATAAGCAACTGAAAGGCCTCAATCAGTTTCTGTTCAGATTGCTGATCCACGAAACTCACTAATTGATTGGCTGATTTGATTTCAACTTCAGTGGATTTAACTTGGTTCCAGTGTATTAACTGAAACGCACCTACCTCACGGCAGATGCGTTCCACGTTAGTTGTTATATCAACCCAATCGAAATTTTTATTTGTCATAGGGACTTAACGAAATTGTAGCAATAGCTATAACTTTTAGCAATGCTGTTCGTAAGCCGCCATTAAGTTGTCTGCCAACATATCAGCAGTTCTACCTTCGATCATGTGGCGCTCTACCATATGCACCACTTCTCCGTTTTTCAACAAAGCAACCGCTGGAGATGAAGGTGGGAATGGAATCATGAATTCACGTGCTTTAGCAGTTGCGTCTAAATCTTGTCCTGCAAAAACAGTCAATAATTTTAGTGGTTTTTTAGAACCAGAAAGACTTTTCAAAATACCTGGACGAGCAGATCCAGCAGCACAACCACAAACAGAATTTACAACTAATAGAGTTGTATCGTTGTTTCCGTTCATTGCGTTTTCAACTTCTTCAGCTGTTTTTAATTCGGTAAAACCGTTATTGGTTAACTCAGCTCTCATGGGAGCAACCATCATTTCTGGATAAGGCATATTATTAAAAATTTATTCTTACAAAAATACAACGGATTCAGGAATTCTTCTTTCCGTTTATCGAATCATTTAAGAGTTTAGTGCAGAAGTTGAAACAAGTTCAATACGGCCGTGTGATCAAGTTGCAATTTAATTTCCGCAAAATCATTTGTTTCAATCTAGTTCGCCACACAATTTCCCCGGCAATACGTCTGTTGAACTTGATTCTGTCCCAAATAATACGGAATGGTTTTTACGGCGTCTTTGCTTTTCATGACTAAGAAATCGGCCGACATACCAGCCGCCAAACAGCCCACTTCATTCTCCATTCTCAATGCTCTTGCGGCATTACACGTAACCGCGTGAAACACTTCTTGAGGCATTAATTTCATTTGCGTACAAGCCAATGCGCTCACAGTTTGCAAAGATGCTACCGGACTGGATCCTGGATTAAAATCGGTAGCCAAAGCCACCGGCAATCCGTAATCGATCATTTTGCGGGTAGGCGCGTAAGGAATCCCCAAAAAATAAGAAGTTCCTGGTAATGCAACTGGAATCGTATGTCCATTGGAATGCTTAAACAGTTCCATTTCGACTTCCGAGCAATGCTCCAAATGATCCACACTCCATGCATTCATTTTCACGCCGACTTGAACGCCTCCGGTTAAACCCAACTCATTGCCGTGAATTTTCGCGGGAAGTCCGTATTGCTGGGCTTTCATGAGAATCTGTTCGGTTTGTTCAGGCGTAAAAAATCCCTCATCGCAAAACACATCTATATGATCAGCCAGTTCATCTGCAACAACAGCAGGAAGCATGTCGCGTAAAATCAAATCAACATAGTCTTCACGGCGTTGTTTGAATTCAATGGGAAACGCGTGTGCACCCAAAAAAGTGGCTTTAATATGAATGGGAAATGTTTGTTTTAAACGTTTAATCACGCGCAACATTTTCAATTCCGACTCCACCGAAAGACCATAACCACTCTTGATTTCCAGCGTGGTTGTCCCCCATTCCATCATGATTTGAACACGTTTTGAAGCATCTTCAAACAATTGATCTTCAGTAGTTTCACGGAGTTTTTTTGCTGAGTTCAAAATTCCGCCACCTGCAGCCGCAATTTCCTCGTAGGTAGCACCTTGAATGCGCAGGGCGAACTCCTCGTGACGCGGTGCCGCAAACACGATGTGCGTATGCGAATCCACCAAACCCGGCATCACTTCTGCCCCGTTTAGGTCGATCCATTCTATTTCGGGGGATGTCATTGAACCTCCACCCAATTTGGCCCAAGCCGAATGGGTTTCCAAATGAGCTCGCGAGCCCATTCCCACCTCCAAAATCACGCCATCTTCAACAATTATGTAAGCATTTTCCAACGTATCCAGTTGCATCATCTCCTTGCCCGATTTAAATGTCCCTCGAGGTGATGTACCATATAGAACAGAAATGTTGTGAAACGCCTTTTTCATAATGATGCGAATTTAGTTATTTTTGGGGGACGTGTAGAATGAGTAAGCCTCACAAACCCAAAAACCATGAATAATTCCTCCAACGAAACTGAATATCAAAATTTATTGATGCGACTTCAAACCCCTGTTACGATTCCTGATTCGGCGTTTGTAGCACCCAATGCAACCGTAATCGGAAGTGTTGAATTGAACGAAGATTGCAATATTTGGTTTGGAGCCGTTTTACGTGGGGATACCGATAAAATTACGGTTGGAAAAAGATCTAACATTCAAGACAATGCTGTTTTACACGCCGATCCAGGCGATCCTTGTATTATTGGAGATGACTGCGTTATTGGACATTCGGCCATTGTTCATGGAGCAAAGCTGTCTCATCATGTTTTAATCGGAATGAATTCTACGGTTTTGAACAATGCTGAAATCGGAGAATTCAGTATCATCGGAGCCAATGCTCTGGTGCCTGCTGGCATGAAAATACCGCCGTATTCATTGGTAATGGGCATTCCCGCAAAAGTGGTTAAATCACTCGAACCCGAAAAAGTTGAATCAATGATTCAGAACAATATTGATGATTACGTAAAACGTTCTAAAGTTTATAAAAAAGCTCTTTCTTGTTAAATATTTGACGGGTAGTTTCTTCGGTTTGATACGATGAAAGTTTTTGCATTTCAACTAAAAAAGCGCCTTTTTGTCGTATAAATTAAGGCTATTTGCCCCTAATTTGGTATTATTGTAAGTCTCGCAGATTCCCTCAATCTAATTGAGTCAATTTACTATGCCAAGAACCAAATACTTCTTTAACCCCAAAAGTTTGAGCTTTGAAAAAGTTTCAGACAACAGGCGTTATGTAGTATGGCGTACCATAGGTTTGAGCTCGTTGATTATTGTTTCGGTTATTACCTTGTCTTTGATATTCAGTCAGTTATTTACCGAACCCTACGAAAAGGCTTTAGCAAATGATCAAAAGAAGGTTCAAACACAATTGAAACAGATGCAACGTGAGGTTGAGGACTTAAATGCCATCATGGAGGATTTACGCGAAAAAGACGTCCAAATTTATCGGGCCATTTACGGTGTTGCGCCTCCAAAACCCATTAATTTAAAAGAGGACAGTTATCACGAATTAATGAAACTCAATCACGGAAGTGCGTTGGTTTTGTTACGTAAAAAACTCGATGAGATCAAGCTATTAAGTGATCAGCAAGACAAGTCCTACGCAACACTGGAAAAGCTCATTACCAAGCGCGAACAAATGGTAAATTCCATTCCTGCGATAATGCCGGTTGCTAATAAAGATCTAAAGCGCATGGCCAGCGGATTTGGATATCGATTGGATCCATTCTATCACACATTTTCTTTTCACGGGGGAATGGATTTCACTGCTGAAGTAGGAACAGAGGTCTATGCAACCGGAGATGGTGTCGTAGCTAAAGTATTAAGCGAACGTTGGAGTTATGGTAATCACATCATTATCAATCACGGATATGGATATACTACGGTTTACGCGCATTTGAGTCGATTTGCTGTTAAACCAGGCACCCGTGTCAAACGCGGTCAATTGATTGGATATGTAGGAAGCACAGGTAGATCTACGGGTCCGCACTTGCATTATGAAGTTCGCAAAAACGACAATCCGTTGAATCCTGCATTCTTCTACCGAAACGACTTGAGCGACGAGGAATATGCACGTATGCTTGAATTATCTCAAAGAGAAGCCAATCGATTTGACTAATTCGCTATTTTTGTGTCGCCATTCGGTGTTTGTTTTGTCGATTCAATTCGCATAAATGTCAACGAGTACAACTGAAAACGCCAATCGAATACCCAAACAATATTGTAAGCCATTTTAAACACTGAGCCATTTATAAAAGATATCATCATGAGCAACATAGAAAACGCAGATCTTTCAAGCAATAATTCCCTACCAGTTAAAAAATATTATAAAATTGGTGAGGTTTCAGAAATGCTAAATGTGAATGCTTCCACGTTGCGTTTTTGGGAGAAAAACTTCCCCCAAATCAAACCCATGAAAAACAAAAAGGGGGATCGCATCTACTCTTTGCGTGATATTGAAATGCTAAAGGAAATTCAGTATCTTTCTCATAACAAGGGCGTACGATTGGCTCATGTATCGAAAAAAGTGGGCCGAAACCCGCTTCAACAGGACGCTCGTACAGAATTGATTGAACAACTTCGAAACTTCAAAGACAAGCTTTTAAAACTCAAAGATCAACTGGAATGACCCGTTTAGCAGTATTCATATTCGCGATAAGTCAAAATTGTTTTGCACAAATCGCAAATATCAATACCTGCTTAGAAACATCGTTGCATCGGACAATTACGCCTGTTCAATCGTCTCCTCGCCCATTCAGATTTTTATTATCATCGCCGTTTTCTGGCACGGATCTGTTTGAATCCAGCTTCTCGTATATCCCCCGAAAAAACACCCGCTTACATACTTCGTTCAATGGTAGTCCCGACTATGCAACGGCTTCTCTTTCTGCCGATCAGAGTGTACCAATCAATTCTCAATGGAAATTAGCTGTTGGCTTGGGTGGTTTTGGCCAGTGGGAAAATACACAGCGGGCACGAAATTCGACCACTTCGCTCCCTTTTTTCGGGGGATTTCAGGGGCAAATTTTCAGCGATTACAAACTGAATTCCCAATTGCATTTGTCGGTTTCTTTGGAGTTTGATCGGATTTTTTTGGAAAATTCAAACTTGGATTCAGTTGTCCCAAAAAGCGTTTGGTTTTCGGGACAAACCCTATCAATTACCAAAAAATGGTATTCCGGACTAACCATGCAGGTTCTTTGGAAAAACCAATCTGACTTTCAGTTTTTTGAAGTCTTGGGATTCATCCCTTTGAAAGATGATTGGATGGGTTCATTTAGCTTGCGCAATGATTACAATCGCTGGGGATTGGGCGTTTACCGTCGCTTACAAAATCAATCAGTTTGGGGCCTGACACTGAGATACCACCGAGAGTTGCAAACCTTTAATGCCGGAATCCATGGGAGTTTTTAGAAGTGTGGTTATTCTGTTTTGGGGGATGGTATTTCGGGGGATGCTAATGCCGTTTATAATTTTACTCAGTTTTTTAACTACACAAAATGGATTTGCACAAATCGACGATGAATCGGTTATTTTGAATGAAAATACTTCTGCCGAACAGCTGGAATTTTGGTCGGAATTGGAATCATATAATTTGGATGCGGCAATGAATTTAACGGGCTTAACCCATTCAGAAGGAAACTCAAAAAAAGAAAATCAATTTTTAGCGAGACTTATCCCTTTTAATCGAAGTTCAAAGGCTCAACTCATACGTTTTGGGAAATTAACTATTCAACAAATCGACACTATTCAAGCTCATAAAAATCGGTATGGCGACTTTTTATCAGCTGTAGAATTATTGCAGTGTGGCATACCTATTTCTAAAATTGAGTTGATTTCGAAACACTTTCACTTTGAACCGCACCTACAAATAAACGCGCTGTTTAGAACTGAGAATAACCCAAGTCAAACAACTAAATTACAATTAATTGCGGGAATATATTTTGATTATGGCATGAATCTACTGGAGAATAACGCGTATCTCCTGCACAGAAACTCTAAAATACCCACTGATTCTTTGGGGGGGAATATCGTCGATTCAATCAATCAAAACACCCTACCTCAAAGCCAATATTTGAAATTAAAAGTTAATTTAAATCCCCAACTCACCTTGGGTCTAGCCATTCAAAACGATCCCAACGAAAAATGGGGCGATTTATTCAATTCATACCTTCGCTATCAGGCAAAAAACGGAAGCAATCAATCCATAAAATCATTCATTTTGGGAAAATACGTGTTGATGCAAAACCAAGGACATATTAGCACTGCGCCATTTCCAGTAGGAAGAATGTTCGCCATGGAAAGTTGGCAGTACTCGCTGCAAAACATACAGGGAGTAGGCGGTTTCAACGAAGATGTTGGGTTTTGGGGGATGGCCATACAATACGAAATTTTGCGAACCCAGCGCTTTCAATTAAACGGTATTACCCACACCGGATTTAGGAAAATGGATGCCGTTATTCGGGATTCTATGGGTTATTTCGAGCGACAACAATGGGGCGGAATCCATGTATCAGCTACCGAAATTTCCCGTAAAAATGCCGTTTTTCAATCCGTTGCATTTCAAAGTTTGGGTTTTACCTCAAAACGGTGGGCATCGAATCTCTCGTTGGGTTATTACCGACATTCCATCCCCCGAAAAGCTCAAAACCAACTTAAAAATCACGAAATCAATGTTGAATGGGCGGCGACAGCTCAGTTTTTAGGTGGAAAATGGAATGGATCAGTGGCTTGGGATGGTTCCTATTTTTCTAAATATTTGGCAGCCTACTATTTGTGGAATTCCGACATTCAGTGGGGTTGGAAATGGGAACATTTGCCGGAGAATTTTTACTCTGTGGAACTTTCGCCGTATACGTATTACAATCGTGGAAAATCCATTTTAACCGCGGGATTGGATTGGAAATTAAATGCTACATGGTTGTTAAAAGTCCGTCAAACCACCCAAGAATCTTCGTATTGGGGGATGGCATTGGATGGAAAAATCCAACGAAAAACCTCTGCTCAAATTCGCTGGGAGCCTCAAAATCATCGAATTAAATTAGGATTGACGCATGTTGTAAGTCGTGGGCATGAGTTTCGCTACCAATTGCAATGCAGCGATTCATTCTCATCAACTCCCCAATTTTATAGCTCGTGTGTGTGGAAATTCAAAAGTAAATGGGCGGATTTATTTGTGCAGTATTCGCAATTTCAAACCCAGGATGAATTGTATTATGCAAGTATTCCCTCCATCACACAAAATTGGACATCGAGGGTATTTTCGGGATCGGGACAGTTCATTTCGGCGCGTGTAAAAGCAAAATTAGATCGACACTTCCACGTTTTGGTTCAATACGATTGGATGAAAAAAAAGATGGTCGAACCCCTGAATAGCCAACAATTCCCCCGTATTTTTGTTCAACTGAATATCCAATGAAAAGACATACCAAACTCAGCGTCAATATCAACAAGTTTGCTACCATTCGAAATGCTCGCGGTGGCAACAATCCCGATTTAATTCAAGTAGCTAAAGATTGTGAGCGCTGGGGTGCTGAAGGAATCACGGTGCATCCTCGTCCTGATGAACGCCACATACGATATCAAGACGTTTACGATTTGAAATCGGTGGTAACTACTGAATTTAACATTGAGGGATATCCATCGCCTGATTTCATTAAAATGATCCACGACATTAAACCGGAACAGGTAACATTGGTTCCCGATCCTCCGAATGTATTGACTTCGAATGCAGGTTGGGACACGGAAAAGCACTTGGACTTTTTAAAAGAAGTGATTGCTGACTTGAAGCAGAGCGCGCAACGGGTAAGTGTATTTTTGGAAGCTAATCCTCGTTTGGTAAAATTTGCAAAACAAGCGGGAGCAGATCGCATTGAACTTTACACGGAATCGTATGCGCAGGGTTATGCTACCGATCGTGATTTGGCCATTAAACCATTTATTGAAACGGCTTTAGAAGCGGAATTGCATCAAATTGGCTTGAATGCCGGACACGATTTGGACTTGAACAATCTGCATTTTTTATCGAAATCGCTCCCTAATTTATTGGAAGTATCGATTGGACATGCCTTGGTATGCGATGCCTTATACCACGGTCTTCAAAACACCATTCAAATGTATTTATCGAAGTTATCGATGGATGTGTAAACCTATCGTGAAATAATCTTTCTAACATGATTTCTGTGCGTCAACTTCTTTTTCTATTATTTGCCTTTTGTTTCACACCCATGAGTGGTTATTCTTGGGGATTTGAGCCACATAAACGCATCAATCGCACAGCATGCTTGTTATTACCAAAACCGCTATTTGGTTTCTATAAAAAACACATAGAATACATTACCGAACACGCTGTTGATCCCGATAAACGCAGATACACAGACACCAACGAAGCAGTGCGTCATTACATTGATTTGGAAGATTATCATGAGTTTACACTTCCCATCGACACTATTCCTTGGACCTATGATTCGGCCGTTTTAAAATACGGAAAGACTCATTTAACCACTTATGGGAACTTGCCGTGGAATATATTTTTCAATATACATGCCTTGAAAAATGCATTTATCAAAGGGGATGTGAATGCCATTTTAAAGATCAGTGCTGACTTAGGACATTACGTGGCAGACGCGCACGTGCCGCTACATACAACATCGAATTACGACGGACAGCTCACCAACCAAAAAGGCATACATAGTTTATGGGAAACATTGACTCCCACCCTGTTTATGGATACCCTGCTGGTCTTGAATTATGTACCGGAATTTATGAATCCACTCATGCCATCGATTTGGAATATGATTCACGACAGTCATGAGTTATTACCTTTGGTTTTATCTGGGGAAAAGGAAGCGAAACAACGGATTCCTGAATCACAAATTTTGGAGTTAAAGCAAGATAAAAATCAAATGAAACAGCAATATAGTAGCATGTTCATTTCGACCTATCACACCACCCAACAAGGCGCTGTAGAAGCCCGTTACATGCAGGCCAGCAAATCGGTTGCCAACTGCATTTACACCGCTTGGATTCTTGCAGGTGAACCAAAATTACCGGAGTGATAAGTACCATGTGAACCGAAATACTTAATTCGTCTACCGGAAAAGTTAGACAACTTTAAATCCGCTTCCATCAATTCGCTAAAATGCGTGCTTCGATGCGGCGATTTTTGGCTCTGCCTTCCTCCGAATCGTTGCTCGCAGCCGGTTTGCTAGAGCCGTATCCCTTCGAAACAATGCGATCCGACTTAATGCCAGCATTGATTAAATAGTTTTTAACCGCCAATGCACGATTTTGAGATAATTCCTTATTGTGAACTTCAGAACCCGTATTATCCGTGTGTCCTGAAATTTCTAACTTCATCTTCGGATTTGAATTCATTAACCACAACATGGTTTTCAACTCCACTTCACTCTCTACTTTCAAATCAAACTTGTCGATGTCAAAGAAAATATTGTTCAGTGTTATAACTTGATCCACTTTTAAAGGACTCAACAAAGCAGTTACTTCAAACGGATTGTTCAACTCCGTTTGAGTGGGTTGAAAATTGCGCGAATCAAATAAATATCCCGAACGACTGGAATGCAACGCGTAATTTTTACCCGGAATAATCGGTATCAAAAATTGCTGAATACTGTCCTCAAAAATGGTTTTTTGCGTAGTTAAATCGACCAAACGAACTCTCGCTACCAACGGTGATTTATTTTCAGCATCCAACACCATCCCCCGAAGAT